>Ga0073906_1000059_pt1 | contig 163813 bp, 153 predicted proteins | sample Inofromicrocosms_FD_65485 | JGI IMG/M metagenome (GOLD analysis project Ga0073906, IMG submission 65485) | Mouse cecum microbial communities from Vienna, Austria - Inoculum for glucosamine and mucus D2O microcosms | ecosystem: Host-associated > Mammals > Digestive system > Large intestine >...
ATGTCATACTTCCTTGCAGTTTCACAATACCCCAAATGATGTTCTCGCATATCTATTATAACAGATATTTTGAATTCTGCACTATATTTTTTGTTTTTACTTCCCTTTTTTTTCATAAAATATGCACCTCCAAAAGTGTCTAACTTTTGGGGTGCATATCAATTTGCTCTGCTTTTTTTATATTTCTTTAAACTTGACTGCTGCCCATCCTTCACTCTCAGCAATTTCTATAATTTCAAATCCAGCTGAAAGAATTTCACTGACGACTTCATCTTTTCTTTCAATAATGATCCCAGAAATTATTAATATACCGTTTTTACGAATAAATGTTTTGAATAAATTCTTCATGGCTATAAGGACGTCTGCAACAATATTTGCTGTAATCAAATCGTAACCAGAACCAATATTTTCTGTTAATTCCTTATTTGAAATTACATCACCACAGTAAACCTTATAATTTTCATTAGATATGTTATTTTTCTCAGCATTTTCCCTTGCAATGGATACTGCATTCTCTTCTATATCAACTGCTGTTGCAGAGTCAGCTCCAAGAAGCATGGCTCCGATTGAAAGAATACCGCTTCCGCAGCCGAGGTCTAGTACTTTGTCATTTGGATTAAGGGATTTTTCCATAAGTTCCAGACATAACTTTGTTGTATTGTGCTGTCCTGTTCCAAAACTGGATGCCGGATCAATTTCAAGAGTAATTCTGTCATCTTCGTTATTATAACTTTCCCATGAAGGTTTAATAAGAAGCTTTTTTCCAATTTTAAGCGGTTTGAAATATTGCTTCCAATTATTAGCCCAATCTTCTTCCTTAACTTGAAGGGATTCAATTTCTAATCTTCCAAATGTATTATTTATATCATTCTCTTTCATATTTTTCAAAAGAGCTTTAATTGCAATTAATGTTTCAGCTCCTTGAGAATTATCAGGAATATAAACTGTAACAGATGTTTCGCAGTTTTTGAGTCCCATTAAATCATCATCAATATAATCCCATTTGCCATCCTTATTCTGAAGAAATTCATTAAAATCATTTGAATCCTTGATGGAAAAACCTTTTATTCCAAGATCCATAAGTGAAGCACATAAAATATCTACTCCTTCAGTTGCAGTATAAATTTCAATTTCTGTCCAGTTCATTAAAAATCATCCTTATTTATAATTTTATTTTTTTCAATAGATAAACAGCATCAAGTTCATTGATTAACGAATCTCCGTTTATATCCATTACATATTCATCATAAATACTAAGCGAATACGGATTAGCAAGATATCTGTTAAGAATAATCAAGTCTTCGCTTGTAAACTTACAGTCTCTGTTAATATCACCCTTTAACGGTAGCGTTGCAGTTGTAGCTGCTGTTGTGGTAGTTGCTTTTGTAGTTGTGACAGTTGTTTTTAATGTAGTTGTTGTGGTTTTAGGTACTGCTGAAGTTGTAACTTTTGTTGTTACTGCCGACGCTGATATATAGGTCAAATACTCCATACATATCCATCCAGTTTTAGAGTTATATGTTGCTTTTCCCCAGTTATTTGATACAGATGAAATAGTGACCTTACTGTTAAATGGTATTAGACATACAGAAGCCTTGTCCGTTCCTATTCCACTTCTCATATAGACACCCGTAGCAGCATGACATTTGTATGTTCCAAGTTTATATGAATATGAACTTTCAGTGTATGCAGTATATTCAAGATAAATCCATCCGGTTTTACCGTTGTATTCAACTTGTCCCCATTCGTTATTATGTACTCTTGTTACAACAATGGTTTTTCCTTTAGGAATTGTAAGCAGTACATTAGATGATGTACTGTATGAAGCTCTTAAATTGAGAGCGTCTGTTGTTTTATAGTGTCCTGTTTTATATTGAGTTGACGATGGCGTTGAACCGGGTGTTTTATTGGGTGCATTTTTACCTTTATAAAGTCTTGCCTGATAAATGCCGGAAGCATCGTATCTGCTGAATAGTTTATTAGTGCTGTTTTGTGCCGGATCCATCATAAGCACTTCACCATTTGAAACTGTATCTACTGCTACCCAATGAGCGTCATTGTTTACAGAAAGAATTATATAATAACCTTGGTTTATGTAATTATTTATTTCCTTTGTTATGTTTGATTTAGTAGAAGAACTGAATGAAGCGCGTTTTTCAAAAGTGAAGTTGCTTACCATTCCCGTAACTGCTCCCCAATAGATATTTCCATATGAGTCAAATCCGCCGTTTTTGCTTAAATAATCACATAACGTACCAGGGTTAAATGAACTTTCGCTCTTAGAACCTGAGTGAACAACAAGCATTGCAATTGATGTTACAGCGCAGCCAATTTCAGACATTGTATCCCCGCATGAACCTAATGTTTTACTCCCCCATCTTGAATCGTATTGCAGCCAAGTTTTATAGCTTCCTGCACTATATGCTGTCAAAGTATTGCAAAACATAAAAACAAAAAGTATTGTAACTGTCAATATGCTTTTAAACTTCCTTATCATTGCGATTTCACCTTTCCTTATTTTTATTTTGTAATAAAGCGGTAATTTAAATGCACAAAAAGTTTACCGAAATGTAACTTTTTAACTACTTATTAATTATATCATGATTAAAGGCATATTTCAACCCATTTTTTATGTTTTTTTTTGTTGATTATTTGTGCAATATAAACAAAAAAACGCAGATTTAAAATATCTACGCCTTTAAGTATATGATGAATCAAATGTAATAACAGTAAAATACTTTATTTCATCATCTTTTAAGTTATCATCAATAATTTTTTTTATATCCTCATTTTTATACTTGAAACCGTATGGGACAACTAAATCAAAAACCAAATTAGTATGTGTTTCACCTGTTACTATCCTAAAATCATGTATGCATAATGAATCATCAATAGTTTCTACAATTTCAAGTATTCTTGATTTACATTTGTTAACAAGTTCGTTATCAACCTCGACAGGATCCATATGAATTGTCATAAGGATGTTAAGTTTACTATAAATTTCCCTTTCTATTATATCAATTGAATCATGAACAGCGATAAAATCCTCATCACTTCTTACCTCTGCATGACAGCTTGCAATCATATTTCCAGGACCATAGTTGTGTATTATAAGGTCATGAATACCTATAATTTTATCACTTTGCTGAATATATTCCTTTATAGATTTTACAAGTTCAGGATCAGCAGGTTTTCCCAAAAGATCGTCAATGGTGTCTTTAATAATATCATATCCTGATTTCATAATGAAAATTGATACTAAAATTCCAATAACTCCATCAACAGGAAACTTAGTAAATAAAGATGTTATAATGGCTATTATTGTTGCACTTGTTGCAACAGCGTCAGTTTTACTATCCTTTGATGTTGCTATCAGTACTCCGGAATTGATTTTTTTTCCAAGCTTATTATTAAAAAATGACATCCATAATTTAAGGCATACAGATAAAATAAGTGATATTATAGTTATAATACTGAATCTAAGTTCATCAGGATGTACTATTTTAGAAAAAGAATTTTTTAACAGTTCAAAACCTACCATTAAAATTATTATAGCAATGGTTAGGGTGGAAAGGTATTCCATTCTTCCATGACCAAACGGATGGTCTTTGTCAGCAGGCTTGGATGACATTTTATATCCGAGTAAGGTGACAATACAGCCAGCGCTGTCTGTAAGATTGTTAAACGCATCTGAAACTATAGATATTGAATTTGAAAAGGTTCCCAGCAAATATTTTGCACAAAAAAGAAAGATATTGCAGATAATGCCTACAAAGCTGCTTAATGTACCGTATGAACGTCTTACTGTAGGATTATCTATATCTTCAGGATTCTTTATAAATTTTTTTATTAAGATTTCAGTCATAGTAAATACCCCATAAATTAATCATTTAGTACTTTATTCCATTTTTTATAATCTGGAAATACTTTTTGTAAAAGTTCATAAAATTTAGAGGAATGATTATAAAAATAATAATGCGTATATTCGTGAAATAAAACGGCATAAATACATTCAATTGGGTATTCAATTAGTCTTAAATTCATTGATATTCTTGATCTCATAGGACTACAACTTCCCCATCGGGTTTTCATTTCCTTAACCGTAATAGTTGTTTCCGGTAAAACCGCTTTAAAGTGTAAGAACCTATACCGTACATCCTGATTTATTTTTTCAAGTAAAGCTATACTTTGACACAAATACCATTTTTTAATAATCAAACGCATTTTGTCTAAATCGTTTTTATTATCAATTAATAATATAAACTCATTTTCATTAAAAATTAATTTATTTTCACTGGATATATTGATTTTTAAATCATAAAAATTACCAAGATATTTAATTTTATCATTTAATGTATTCTTTTGTTTCTGTATTTTTTTCAATGATTTTATAATAAAATCAATCTTTTGCTCAAGAACTGACAATATCATTTTTTCTGATATATTTTTATTAGCAGAAATATAAACTATACCATCAGACTTTATTCTTATATTTATATTTTTTACTTGTTTTCTTTCTATACAATATGAAATATTATTATTATTTATTATTGTTGATTTAATCATTAATATTTTCCTCTATAATTTTATTATATTCTCCATTAAATTTCTTTTTCTAATCTAAATAAAAAGAAAAAAATAATTCATAATAATAGTGTTAACTCAATAATCAGCAAGGAGAAATTATTATGACAAAACGTGTTCACTGTGAAAAGAAAACAAAAATTTACATTCCAAAAACTGTAAATCCTCAGATTATATCATATCACCCATTACCACCAATGACAGATGTAATACAAAAAAATACAGAAAATATGGATGAAGATACTTTTAAGCGGCAGTAAGATGCCGCTACATAATTTTACTTTTAATTTTACCTATTATAGTGAAGATCAATAGCATGATTACATTTATAACAACAACACTTGCCCCAGGAGCAGTATCAAGAGCAATTGAAATAAACATACCGCAAAGAAAGCAAAGTACTGATATTGTTCCAGAACATAAAATTACACTTTTAAAGCTTTTACAGATTCGCATTGAAGTAATTGCTGGAAAAATTATTAGGCTGGACATTAAAAGTGAACCCATCATCATCATTCCTAATACAACAGTAACTGCTGTAAGTACTGCAATTATAATTTTATAAACTTCTGTTTTTATACCTGTAGCTTTTGAAAAATTTTCATCAAAAGTAACACCAAATATTTTATTATAAAAAATAATAAATATAGACAATACTATTAGGGATAAAATAACGCTTAGAAATACGTCATTTTTATCCATCGCCAGAATACTGCCAAACATATAATGGCTGACATCATTGGTAAGTCCTGCTTTGGACGAAACAAGAATGCCTATTGCTAAGGCAGAGGTTGAAAAAATTGCAATTGCCGAATCTCCCTTTATGCGGCTGCTGTCGTTGAGCTTAAGTAGAATTAATGCAGAGGCTACTACCACTGGCAAAGCAAATTTCATCGGAGCCAAATTCATAACAGCGGCGACAGATAACGCACCGTATCCAACATGAGAAAGACCGTCCCCTATCATAGAATAGCGTTTAAGAACCATACTAACACCAAGAAGTGATGAACATAATGTAACGGCAATTCCTCCAATTAATGCAGGAATTAATATATATTTTAAAAACTCCGGAGTCATCATATTTGTAAAATTTTCAAGCATATTCAGTTTAAAGCCTCCGAAAGATTTTTAAAATTATTTTGCATTATATCAATATAGCTGGTTTTATTTTTTATATCTTCTTTTGAAATATTGTGACAAGAATGCAAAAGAGCAGTATTAGAACCGCTTGCTTCAGCAATCTTATCTGCTGTTTTTTGACTTGAAAACTCTATATAGAAGATAATAGGAATATCATTTTCCTTAACATATGTAATAAGCTGAGAAACAGCAGCAGAGCTGGCTTCTGTTTCTGAACTGCAACCAGAAAATGCAGCATGGTATAACAAATCATAATCCTCTGCGAAGTATCGGAATGGAAATCGGTCTCCGAATACAACAGTTTTTCTTTTACTTGAATTTATCATATCTTCAAAGCTTTTATCAAGTTCAGTGATCTGTTTACTGTATTTTTCAGTATTTTCTTTGTATATGCTGCTGTTTGATTTGTCAAGATCACATATTTCCTCACTGATGGCATTAAGCAGTAAATCAGCATTTTTAAGTGAAGTAAATATGTGTTCATCATATTCATGTTCATGATCATTGGCATTGTCATTATGGATTTCTTCCAATGGTTCAATATAATCCATAAGCCTCATAGTATTAATTTTATCGTTTCCTGTTGACTTAAGTATTTCATCTACCCAAACTTCAGACTCACCGCCGTTATAAATAAAAAGATCAGCTTGCTGAATTTTTGCTATATCTGATGGTGAAGGTTCATATGTATGACTTTCACTTCCAGGAGTCAGCAGCATTGTAATATTTGCTTTATCCCCTGTTATATGTGAAGCAAAATCGTATTGCGGAAAAATTGTTGTGACTATTTTCAAACGGTTATCATCTGTTTTTTCATAGCAGCCGGTAAGAAATAATACTATTAAATTTATAATGCCAAAAATATTAATCAATTTGTTTTTCACAGTTCTCACACCTTCCATATAGTACTGTTCTTGAATTGTCAATTGTAAATTTATGATGTTCATAAATATGTTCACTAAGGGACTGCATATATGAGCAGTCTATATGAATTAATTCTCCGCAGCTGATACACTTAAGATGAAAATGTTCAGTACACTTTGTATTTTTATCTATAAATTGATAACAGGCGCTTGTTTTTTCATCTAAAGTATATTTTCTTATAATTCCATTAGTTACAAGCTTGTCCAGATACCTATAAACAGTAGCAGTTCCGACCGGTGTCCCCTCACTGCTAAGATACTTTACAATTTCTGCGGCAGTTAGATGACAGGCACTATTTTCTTTTATATAATTTAGAATTTTTTCCTTTTGTTTTGTATTATATACTGACGGACGCATAATTCACCTTTCAATATTAAATTAATAACCATTTTCAATTTTATCATTTTTAAAATGCTTTGTCAAGATAATTTTATTTATTTATGAAAAAAGCGGTATCATTTAAATGATACCGCTTCATAAAATTATTCAGCTTCGAGCATTTTTGTAACTGTTTCTTTAACAATGCCAGGATTTGCTTTTCCTTTTGATGCTTTCATGCACTGCCCAACCAGATATCCTAAAGCATTGGTTTTTCCATTTTTATAATCGTTTATTGATTTTTCATTATTTGCAAATACTTCCTTTACAAGGTTTTCAATAAAATCAGTATCAGAATTTTGTGCAAGTCCTCTTTTTTCGATAATTTCGTCAATATTTCCGCCGTTTTCTATAATTTCCATAAAAACAGTTTTACCGGCAGAATTGGAGATAACATTTTTTTCGATTTTTTCTATAATTGCGCACAATAATTCAGGAGTAAGTTTTGTTTCAGAAATGTTTTTTCCAGTTTCATTAACAAATTTAGATATATCTGCTAAAATCCAATTGCTTATATTTTTAGGCTTACATATGTTTAGAGCATTGCAGGCGTCAAATAAAGCTGATTTTTCCATGTCTTCAGCTATAAGAGTCGCATCGATTTGTGTAAGTTTAAAATCAGTTACATATCTTTTAATTTTAGCATTCGGAAGTTCTGGAATAGAATTTTTAATTTCTGATATTTTTTCTTCATCGACAACAATAGTAAGCAGATCAGGCTCAGGGAAATATCTGTAATCTTGAGCGTCTTCTTTTGAACGCATTGAAAAACTCATGCCTTTGGCATCGTCCCATCTTCTTGTTTCCTGTATAACCTTTTCACCGGCTTCAATAAGTTCAATCTGACGTTTTGCTTCATATTCAATTCCACGGACAGCGGCACTAAAGCTATTTACATTCTTCATTTCTGATCTTGTACCAAATTCTGCGGTTCCCTTTTCCCTTACTGAAACGTTAACGTCGCATCTTATTGAACCTTCCTGCATTTTACAGTCTGAAATGCCTATATATTGCAGTATGGATTTAATAGTTTCAAGATATGCTTTTGCTTCGGCAGAGCTTCTAATATCAGGTTCAGATACAATTTCAATTAGCGGAACGCCGCAGCGGTTCATATCTACAAGAGAACCGGCAAATGAATCATCATGCAGAAGTTTTCCAGCGTCTTCTTCTATATGGATTCTTGTAATTCCTACTGTTTTAATTTCTCTGTCAACCATAAATTCCAGTTTTCCGTTCTCACACAACGGAACATCCGCCTGTGAAATTTGATATGCTTTCGGAAGATCAGGATAAAAATAGTTTTTTCGATCCTGTTTACAAATTCTGTTTATATTACAATTAAGTGCATGTCCCATTTTAATAGCATATTCAACTACTTTTTCATTTAAGGTAGGAAGTGTTCCCGGCATGCCCATACATACAGGGCATACCTGAGTATTAACCTCAAGTCCAAATGCATTCTTGCAATCACAAAAAATTTTGGATTCAGTATTAAGCTCCGCATGCACTTCAAGTCCTACGACAATTTCATAATCTTTCATTAAATAATCCTCCCTTAAAGTGCTTTTGACAAGGCGTCAAATCCACCGCAAATTTTTTCGTAAGTATAAGCTGAATTTAAAAGTGTTTGCTCAGCAAATTTATTACCAATTAACTGAAGTCCCATAGGCATATTTTTACTGTCCATTCCGCATGGCAAACTGATAGCAGGAAGTCCGGCAATATTTGCAGTAACAGTACAAACGTCATTATAATACATTTTAACAGGATCATTTATATTTACTCCGATTTTAAAGGCAGAAGCAGGTACAGTTGGTGTAGCTATGATATCGCATTCTTCAAATGCGGATGAAAATTCAGATGAAATTCTATTTTGAATTCTTTTAGCCTTTTTATAATAAGCGTCAAAGTATCCTGAACTCAAAACAAAAGTACCAAGCATAATTCTTCTTTTAACCTCGTCGCCAAAGCCTTCGCTTCTTGTCTTTTCATACATATCAGTAAGACCGCTATAATTCTCAGCTCTGTATCCGTATTTTACTCCATCGAATCTTGCAAGGTTTGACGATGCTTCTGCAGATGCAATTATATAATAAGTATTGATGGCATATTCGGTGCTTGGTAGAGTAATCTCTTTTATTTCTGCTCCGTTGAGTTCTAATTCCTTAATAGCTTTCATTACAGAATCCTTAACTTCATCGTCTATACCGGAACCAAAATATTCTTTTGGAATACCTATTTTTAGTCCTTTAGCATTTTCTTTAAGATTTGAAGCATAATCAGGATATTCCATTACTTTTGATGTTGCATCATATTTATCATGACCGCAAATTACGCTCTGAAGCATTGCAACATCTCTGACGCTTTTTCCCATAGGTCCTATCTGGTCAAGAGAAGACGCAAAAGCGATCAGTCCATATCTGGATACACTGCCATAAGTAGGCTTAAGTCCTACTACACCGCACAATGCGGCAGGTTGTCGGATTGAGCCGCCGGTATCTGATCCAAGAGTAACGATTGCTTCGCCTGCTGCAACAGCCGCCGCTGAACCGCCTGATGAACCGCCCGGAACGCAATCTGTATTGTGAGGATTTCTTGTAAGATGCATATAAGATGTTTCCGTGGAAGAACCCATAGCAAATTCATCCATATTCATTTTGCCTAAAATAGTCATCCCTGCATTATTGATTTTATTTATAACTGTTGCATTAAATGGCGGAACATAGTTTTCAAGCATTTTGGATGAACACGTGGTTCTGATTCCTTTTGTAGAAATGTTATCTTTAATACCAATAGGAATACCGGCAAGTGGATGAAGCTTTTCTCCACGCTGACGAGCAGTGTCAATTTTTTCGGCATTTTCAAGAGCGCTTTCATATGATACACTTACATAGGCGCCTACTTTATTTTCAGTTTCATTTATTCTGTCGAGAACATCTTTGCAGAGTTCTTCTGCACTGCATTCCTTGTTATTGAGCATTTCAGACAGCTCAGACGCTGTTTTTTCATATAATCTCATAATTTTCCTCCATTATTCAACTGTTTTAGGAACAACCAGACATCCCGCCTGTACTTCCGGAGCATTTTTAAGAAGATCTTCACGTTTAAATTTATTTGTTACCGCTATGTCACTTCTGAGTGTCATCGGTTCGGTGGGATCAAGAAGACTTAGTGAATCATTAATTTCAGGCAACTTGTCTACCATATCAACAATTGATTTCATGTTTTTTTCAAATTTATCAAGCTTTTCGTCTTCTATCTTAAGACGTGAAAGCTTAGCTATGTGTTTAATATCAATATTCATAATAATCTCCATTCTGCCGCATATCAGATAAATTCTAACAGGAAAGAAAATCTTAATTAGCGGCAAATTAAGATTTCCTTATATCTTTATGAAAAATTCTTATTTTATTTAGTTATATTAATAAGTTCTTCTTCACTTAAAATTTCAATACCAAGTTCCTGAGCTTTTACGAGCTTACTTCCGGCATCATCTCCAGCAACAACATAATCTGTTTTTTTAGAAACAGATGAAGATACCTTTCCGCCGCATTTTATTATCAAATCAGATGCTTCACGGCGTTTCAACGTAGGAAGTGTACCAGTAAGAACAAAAGTTTTTCCGGCAAATCTGTTATCGTTTATTAAAACACCGTCATAATCCATTTTTAAACCGTAATTTTTGAATTTATTAATAAGTTCTATACGATGGGGTTCTCTAAATGCCTTAAAAACATTTTCAGCCATAACATCGCCAAAACCATCAATAGATGCAATTTCATCAATAGATGCATTCATTATTTTATCTATACTTAGGAATTTTTCGCATAGTAGTTTTGCTGCTTTTATGCCTATATTTCTTATGCCAAGAGCAAAAATAAGTCGGTCAATATTATTATTTTTTGATAATTCAATTGACTTGATTAGATTCTGCGAGGATTTTTCTGCAAATCCTTCAAGTTTTTCTAAATCTTCAGCCTTGAGTTCATACAGATCTGCAACTGAATTAATCAATTTGGATTCAAGAAGTGCAGAAACAATTGCAGGACCAAGACCTTCAATATTCATGGCATCTTTTGAAGCAAAGTGTATTATATTCTTTAAAAGTTGAGCAGGGCAATCACCGTTAGGACACCTAAGAGCACTTTCGTCTTCATACCTAACTGCCTTAGTACCGCATACCGGACAATTTGCTGGAAGATTAAACGGCTGTGAATTTTCTGCATGGGATATTGACTTTATAACCTCCGGAATAATTTCACCGGCTTTTCGGACAAGAATTTTATCCCCTATTCGTATTTCCTTTTCATCAATGAATTGCTGATTGTGAAGAACAGCTCTGGAAACGCTTGTACCTGCTAAATTTACGGGATCAAATATTGCAACAGGTGTTATTGCACCTGTTCTGCCTACATTGACTTCAATATTTTTCAGAATGGTTTCTTTTTCTTCCGGCGGAAATTTATACGCAGCAGCCCATTTAGGTACTTTTGCCGTGGATCCCATTAAATCACGCTGATTAAAATCGTCAACTTTTATTACAACTCCGTCAATATCAAAAGGATAATCATTACGCTTATTCCCTATGTTATTTATCTCGTCCAGTATTTCTTCATAGGTTCTGCATTCACGGTATGTGGGAATAACTTTAAATCCAAGTGATTTAATATAATCAAGGGATTCTTTGTGACCGGAAATTTCTTTTCCTTCAATTTGCTGAAGATTGAATATAAAAATATCCAGACCCCTGGAAGCTGCTGCCCGTGAATCCTTTTGACGCAAAGAACCAGCAGCTGCATTTCGTGGATTTTTAAAAGGTTGTTCATCATTAAGTTCCTGATACTCAACGAGCTTACGAAAACTGCTGCGAGGCATATAGACCTCTCCCCTAACCTCAATGAAATCCGGAGCATTCTGTTCAAGTGTTAGGGGAATTGAACGAATGGTTTTTAGATTTGATGTAACATCTTCTCCAATAAATCCGTTACCACGGGTTGAGCCGACTGAAAATGATCCGTTAGTATACTCAAGAGATACAGATAATCCGTCAATTTTAGGTTCTACAATAAAAACCGGATTTTCAAGCTGATTTAGGCATCTGTTTATAAAACTGAGAACTTCGTCAAATGAAAAAACATCTTGTAAGCTTTTCATCTGAATTTTATGCTCAACCTTTTCAAAGGTGTTTAGCGCTTCTCCGCCGACTCTTTTTGACGGAGAATTTTCATATGAAAACTCAGGATTTTCTTTTTCCAGATTTCTTAATTCATTCATTAGAACATCATACTCATAATCTGAAATTTCTGGAGAATCCAAAACATAATAATTTTTATTATGTTTTTCTATTTCTGAAGAGAGTTCTAAAATACGTTTTTTTATATCTTTTTTGTCCATAGAATAACCTTCCTCTAAACACTTATAAATAATTATAACATAAACAACAGTTATTTTCAACCTATTTTTTATCAAGTTACTGGATTAAAAATAGTATTGTTTTATAATGTTATTCTTGACAAATTTATTGGCATATACTATAATATTTTTATTAAACTAACGGAGGATGAATAAATAATGGGTACCGCATTTAAAAGAGCCGATATACTTATTCCGAAATGTATAAAAGATATGCAGAAATGGTCAGTTATTGCCTGCGATCAATATACAAGTCAGCCGGATTACTGGGAGCAGACAAAGTTAATAACTGATGGTTATTACTCAACATATAATTTGATTTTGCCGGAAATATATCTGAATGACACTGATGTTTCTGAAAAAATAGATAATATACACAAAGCTATGGATGAATATATAACAAAGGATATATTCAAAGAATATAAAAATACAATGATTTATGTGGAAAGAATTCAGAGCAATGGTATCATGCGTGCCGGAATTATCGGTATGATCGATCTTGAAGAATATGACTTTACAAAAGGAAGCACATCTTCTGTAAGAGCGACTGAAGCTACTGTTATAGAAAGAATTCCTCCTCGAATAAAAGTAAGACAAGGGGCAGCTCTTGAGATTCCTCATATAATGATTTTGATTGATGATATAAATAAAACTGTTATTGAACCGTTATATGAAAAAAAATCAGATTTTGAAAAGCTTTATGATTTTGAACTTATGCAGGGCGGCGGTAAAATTGCTGGTTATCTTATGGATGACAAATCATGTGATTCAACAGAAACTGCACTTGAAAGCTTAGGTAATAAAGAGGAATTTGAAAGAAAATACAGTAATAATAATCTTTTATTATATGCAATGGGTGACGGGAATCATTCACTCGCAACTGCGAAACAGTTTTATGAAAATTTAAAAAAGGAAAATCCGGATAAAGATTTAAGCAAACATCCTGCACGATATGCTCTTGTAGAAGTTGTTAATCTTCATAGTGAGGCACTTGAATTTGAAGCAATTCATAGAATTGTAACAGGCATCGATGTAAATGATTTTATTAATAAAATGAATGAAAATCTAAAAATCACTAATGAAGTTTCTGAACAAAAATTTACTTATATAACCAAAGATGTAGAAAACAGCGTCTATATTCATAATAAATCTTCTAATCTGACAGTTGGAAGCCTTCAGGATTTTATTGATTATTATCTGAAAGAATATGGCGGAACAGTTGATTATATACATGGTACTGATATTGTAAGAAAATTGTCTGAAGATAAAAATTCTATTGGATTTATACTTGATGACATGGATAAAAAAGATTTGTTTCCAACTGTTATTGCTGATGGTTCATTACCAAGAAAAACTTTTTCAATGGGACATGCAGAAGATAAAAGATATTACATTGAATGCCGAAAAATAAAATGATTTTAAATAAAAAGGACGTATCTGAGATTTAATTCAGATACGTCCTTTTGTAAAATACTCGCTTATATTAATTTATTATGCATTTTTGCAGCAGTTAATGTATTCTTCATTAACATAGCAATTGTCATTGGTCCTACACCGCCTGGAACCGGAGTTATAAAAGAAGCTTTCTTCTCAACATTTTCAAAATCTACATCTCCGCAGAGTTTACCATTTTCCAGTCGATTCATACCGACATCTATTACAACTGCACCATCCTTGACCATATCTTCAGTTACGAAATTTGCTCTTCCAACAGCAGCTACAAGAATATCGGCATTACGGCAAATTTCTTGTAAGTTCTGAGTTTTAGAATGACAAATTGTTACTGTTCCGCTTCTATGTAATAAAAGCATAGCCATTGGTTTTCCTACAATATTACTGCGTCCTATTACAACACATGATTTACCTGAAATTTCAACTCCGGTGCTGTCAATAAGTTCCATTACCCCAGCGGGTGTGCAAGGCAGAAAAGCATATTCACCTATCATTATTTTTCCAACATTGAAAGGATGAAAAGCGTCAACATCCTTTTCAGCTTTTATGGCATTTATAATAGCATTTTCTTCTATATGTTTTGGCAACGGGAGCTGACAAAGTATGCCGTTTACATTATTGTCATTATTAAGCTTTTGAACAAGTTCAAGTAATTCTTCCTGAGTTGTTTCTTCTGGAAGTGCATATTCGTAAGAATTGAATCCTACTTCAGCACATGCCTTTTTCTTGGAATTTACATACACTCTTGAAGCAGGATCATTTCCGACGATAATAACAGCGAGTCCAGGTGTTATTCCCTGCTTTTTAAGTTCAGCTGTTTCTTCAGCCACTTGATTTTTTACTTTTAATGAAACTTCTTTACCGCTTATCAGCTTTGACATATTAATTTTCTCCTTCATTTTTATTAAAATCTTCTGATATTTCATTCTCAATTTCATCTTCGGAATTATCAATATATTCCATATTTTCCTCTGATTCATTGATCTCAGAATCTTTATCTGAATCTGTAAACTTAGTCTCAGATTGTTCTGTTATATTATTATATTTTTTATTTATTAAATTTATAGATTCTTTAGTATTGCAGTATAGTACATATTCATCACCCATTCGTTTTACCTTAAGCGAGAAAATAATGAGTAATATTACAGATGTAATAACGCATACTGCTGCTAATACCTGAGAAACTCTTAATGTGCCTATTATGAGACTGTCAGTCCTCAGACCTTCTATGAAAAATCTGCCCAATCCATACCAGCCAGCGTACATTAAAAACACCTGACCATCAAAACGTCTGATTTTTTTGGCAAAGAGTGCAAACAATATAAAGCCAAGAATACACCAGGCTGATTCATATAAAAAGCATGGATGCACTGGTATATTCCATGACATTGAAGTAATATCCTCTGGATTTGCCGTATTGCTGCTTGCATTAATAATCCATTCCTGAATTTTTCCGCCTGACATACCAAATATACTGTCGCTTGTGTTATATCCAAACGCTTCCTGGTTTGTAAAGTTGCCCCATCTGCCGATACCCTGCCCCAGAAGAAAACCTATTGAACATACATCAAGTAATGGTAAAAACTTTACTTTTCTTAATTTAGCAACCAGTCCTCCAACTGCAATTGCGCCAATAATGCCGCCGTAAATGGCAAGACCGCCCGTTCTGAAATTGAAAATGGACTTCCAGTCACTGGAATAGTCTTCCCATTTCATAATAACGTAATATGCTCTGGCGCCGATTAAACCTCCGATAATGCCGCCTATGACAACATCCATTGCTCTGTCAGTATCTATGCCGTATTTTTTCATCTGCGAAAAACCATAGATCATGGCAAGAAGCATTCCAAATGCAATTATAAGACCATACCACTTTATCTCAAATCCAAAAAGAGAAAATGCAGTTTCATCAACACTTATGTCAATTCCAAGTTTAGGAAAAACAATACGGTTTGGTTCAAGTCGTTCAGTTAATGTCATAATCTTTCCTCCGTCATTTAATTACAGACATAGTCATATTATTTGTATCAAATCTTTCAATAAGACATTTCTGAACGTCATCATATGTCATTTCTGAAAGAATCTTAATTGACTGGTAGGGTTCCACTCCTGACATATAGGCAGAGATAAGATTTGAGGCAACTGCTTCTGGATTATTGCTGATTCGGACCATCATTCCATAAGTGGATTTCTTAATTGTATTAAACATTTTTTTATCCAGACCATTTATTTTAGCTGACTCAATTTCATTTACAATATATTCTCTTACCCTTTCAGGACTTTCAGATTCACCGCTGAATATAAGAGAAAAGAATCCATCTCCTGTAAATGCTTCTACGCAGAATGTAGAATTAATGAGTCCGTCGTCCATCATTTTTTTATACAGAGGGGTGGATGGATCAGCCAGGACATTCAAAGCTATCATACATTCCATTTCAGCTTTAATACGGGCATTGCCGTTTTCAGGTCTGCATTTAATACCGATATTAAAAATCGGACTGCCGACTGGAAGATGTTCAATCACATCATGCTTCACAACTTCATAAGGTTCTTCTTCAAATACAGTTTCAAGTTCCTGATTTTCACAAGGCTTTAAAAGTCTGTCAGCCACTTCAAGTACTTCATCGGTTTTTACATTTCCGGCAATAACAAGAACCATATTATGAAGATTATAAAAAGTATTATAGCATTTATAAAGAAGATCAGCGTCAATTTGAGCTATGCTTTCAATAGTTCCTGCTATATCAATTCTTACAGGATGATTATGGTACATACCCTGAAGCATATTGAACAGTACTTTCCAGCCAGGATTATCATTGCACATTTGAATTTCCTGACCAATTATTCCTTGTTCCTTGTCAACTGTTTCCTTTGTAAAATAAGGCTTCTGCACAAAGTCAAGAAGTATTTCAAGAGATTTTATATAGTTATCTGAACAACTGAAAAGATAACAGGTTCTGTCAAAGGAAGTATAAGCATTTGCATTAGCTCCTGTTTGAGCATAAAGGGCAAATGCGTCACAGTCTTCATTTTCGAAAAGCTTATGTTCAAGAAAATGTGCTATTCCCTCTGGTACTACTGTATACTGTTTATCATTTTTAGTTTTGAACATCGTATTAATAGAACCGTATTTTGTGCCGAATAAAGCCTCAGTTGTACTAAAACCATTCATTTCGCAGACATAAATGTCAAGACCAGAAGAATGCTTTATATATTTACAATGATCCCCTGTTTGTTTACAGTATATATCTTTAATTTCCATCAGGCTTCTTCCCCCTTCATAACATAAACTGTATCAAGTTCAAGAGTTTTGGCTGCTTCAATCAGATCCTGCTTTGTAATAGATGCATACTTATTAATTGCTGTTTCTGTATCTATAACATTATTTTTTATAAAACCATTGAAATACCACGATATATATGAAAATGAAGTATCCCCTACTCCGTTCAGTGAATTTTTAATACTAAGGAGTGCATGATTCATTTCTTCATCAGTAATATTTCCGCATTTCATTTCATTTATTTGATTTAAAATTTCTTTTTCGGTTTCTTCAATATTTGACTCTTCAATTCCGCAGTCTATAAACATAGTCTGCTTCCAGAAGTTATATGCACTTGCGCAGTAGTAGCAGAGACTCTTTTTTTCTCTTACATTAATAAATAGTTTGGATACAGCAGTTGCTCCAAGTACAGTATTGACAAATTTCATTTTATATTCATCCTGACAAGATGACTTTAGTGCCAAAACCATTTTGCATTGTTTAACATCCAGATGTTCTTCGACTCTGCTTACTTCTTTTTTCAAAGGACTCGGACTAATAAAATTAAGATTTTCCGGCATTCTTTCAAGCTTGCTAAACTTTTCTGTAATAATTTTTTCTATTATATCATCTTTTTCGGGACCAACAAAGAAAATTTCAGTTTGTGCAGTTTTTAAAATTTTCTGATATGCCTCAAAAGCTGATTCAGGAGTAACTGCTTCTGCATCTTCCTTTGTGCCGTATGCAGAATTCTCACTGTTTTCACCTTTATATGCTTCCTTATGCGTTTGGATAACTGCGTAATTTCTTTTATTGTTTATTTCAGCGTCAATTGAATCAAGGTGATCCTTTTTTCTGAAATTAAAAGGTTCTTCTGAAAATTTTCCATTTGATGCATTGGGAGAAAAAATGCAATCCATAAGGATTTCCAAAACGGAATTGCTAATATCTTCACTTTCAAGTGCATATTGGTTATGAATGGAACTTATGCTTATACTTAAAATCTGCTCGTCAGCCTGTTTACTAATGTCAACATTGATACTGGCTCCGTAAAGCTCATTAAGTTTGTCAGTAAGCTGGCTTAAATTTTTATACCTGCTGTTCGAGGTACCAATAATTCCAACTGCCATGGCGTTATGGGAAGCAGTTTCTTTCTTAAGCTCCGTTATAAACATTACCTGAATTTTATTTGTTTTGAATTTAGGATCGATTATAGTTGTATAACCTATTCCGTCAGCAATATTCTTTCTTGAATAAACCGGCATAATATTACACGCTCCTTTTCTGTAACAGATATTTTTATTATATCATAAATTTAGTAATAATTCCAGTAAAAAATAAAATTATAATACCTTAACTTCCATTTTATTATAAAAGGAATAAATAATTGCTTCTTTAACCGGAAGACTCTGGATCTTTTCCAGGGTTCTTTTATATAGCGTCAATTGTCCACGATACTTGTCCGAAATTAAATTTATATCATTAATACGGTCAGTTTTGTAATCAACGAGAACAAGTGAATCGTCTTCAACCAATATCATGTCAATGATTCCGTTTAGCATGCCATCAGTATTTCTATATGCATTACCATATTCATCATCAATATCCAAATCATTAAGTGATACAAGAAACTTTTTCTCTCTTATTACCTCAGAACAGTTTTTGATACGTTTAAAAAGGTTTGATTCAAGAAAACTTCTGATATCATTAATTTTAATAGAATCACGTTGTGTAACAGAAAGATAGCCGTAATTGTATAAACGTTCAAGTTCGGATTCTATTCCGGATTCTAATTTTTTTAAATCGGTAAACTGTAGGAATTTATGCAGAGCAGTACCCTTTTCAGCATTAGTTAGTCCTTTTCTGTTTAAATCAAATTTGGGCCTTTTAAGTTGTAGTTTATTATCGTTTGATTTTTTTGTTATATCAGAAACTGAAAGTTTTGCAGTTAATTCAGAATATCTGAAGTCATACTGAAGATTAATCATTTGTTCAAGTTTTTTTACATAATTAAGATCAGCCTGAGGTGTACCATTAGTGTCTTTTTCTTTAAATTCAGTTTCATCCTCTGATTTGTTATATAAACTGAAGTTTACATCCTGATAATCCTCATATGAAAAATATTCATAGATTCCCAATTGTTCTCTTAAAGGACTATTTTTTTTAAATGATAGAAGAGTCATCATTATCCAATCATTCATACAAGCAGCGTCTGAGATCATGAAAGACGTGATTCCGTTATTTGATTTCATTGTTTCTGTATATAAAGCTGCTTTTTTTGCTCTGTTTTCACTAATGTCAAAAGTAATAAATAGTTTTTCCTTTGCTCTAGTCAGCGCAACATATAAAAGACGCATTTCTTCTGCAATACTGCATTTATGATTATAAATTTTTATTGCTTCAAAAGGAAGTGTCTTAAATCTTTCATATTTGCTTCGGTTTTGACCTATGAAACCTAATCCCATTTTGTATGAAAACTGATATGGATTTGTTTCGTCCATTCTATTGAATTTTCGTGTAGTTTCTGCAATAAATACAAACGGAAATTCAAGTCCTTTTGATTTATGCATAGTTTTAACTGATACAGCATTAATTGATGATGCCGAAGCGGACGCACTTCTAAAATCATCATTTCTTTCTAATATTCTGTCAATATACTTAATAAACCCTGAAAGCCCTTCGTTGGAATTGCTCTCAAAGCTTCCCGCATATTCAAGCAGCAGTCTTAAATTTGCTTTTTTCTTTTCGCTGTCCTTATAAAGCTGCATAACAGATAAAAAGTCGGTATTATCATATATTCTCTGAATAAGTTCCTGTACAGTATAAACGGACGAGAATAATCTCATTTCCTGTATGGTGTCATATACAAATTTAGCTTTAATACATAAATTATCATCAAAGGAAGGTTCAGAATTGTTTATGCCCAGACCGCTGACCATATTATTATATATGTATCCTTTGGCATTTACAAGCCTTATAACAGATACATCGTCTGCACTCAGTGCAAACATCGGAGACATCATAACCGAAACAAGCGCCAAATCATTCATAGGATTATCTATTACCCTGAGCAGATTAATAAGCACTGAAACTTCCCGTGACTTAAGATACCCTTTACTCTCCTCACATTCAACGTTAAGCCCTCTTTTTTCAAGTTCTTTTATATAGGTATCATTATTGGTATTTGTACGTTTAAGAATACAGAAATCACGCATTTCACAAGGCCGGAATGATTTTCCTCCGTTAATGCTGACAGGATGTCTTTGTTCTATCATTTCAGAAATTTTTTCTGCTATGCATGCTGCTTCTGCATTTTCAGGGAGATTTGCTTTATTGTACATAATTATTTCTGTATTTCTGTCTGCCGGATAAAATTCAGCGCCTCTAATTAGATATTCATTTTCATTATAGTCTATATCACCGGTTTCCTTAAACATAATCCTTGAAAACATATTGTTTACTAAATTTATTACTTCTGCTGAACTGCGAAAATTTTTGTTAAGCTTTATGTAAGAATTAGTTTTTTCGCCCTGGCAGTACGGAACAGATTTTTCTACTGCATTTATAAAATTGTCCGGATTTGCTAACCTGAATCTATAAATTGACTGCTTAACATCCCCCACAAAAAAAAGGTTGCTGCCATATTCAGCGCTGTTGCCATTATGTGAAAGTAACCTAAATATCATATCCTGACGGTTATTTGAATCTTGAAATTCATCAACCATTATAATTTTATAATAATCTGACAATTCTTCTGCAAGCGCCTTTTTAAATACATTGCCGTTATCATCACATTCTGCAAGAAGTTCAAGAGCAAGCTGCTCTGCGTCATCAAAACCAATGGAATTTTTTCTATCCTTGTATTTTCTAAGCTCGGAATCAAATTCTATTATAATTGATGTCAAAGCTTCAATTATTTGTTTATTCATTAACATATCAGATTTTTCAAAAGCAAGCACTTCATAAGCTGTTGGAGAAACTTTTTTTACAATATCGATCATTGAATCACGGAAAGTTTTAATCAATATTCTATCCTCTTCATGATCTGATGACTTAGGGAATCTTGGAAAAGTAGCAAACTTTATTTTGGGAAACGGCATTGACGTATCTCCTTTAAAGACTGCTTCTTTTATCTCCTTTAAAAGTATACTATCGCCTATAAGCATATCCATAAGCTTGGTATTTTCTATTTGTTCAGCTTTTTCCTTAGCAGAATTAAGCAGATTTTCAGCTTGATTAAAGTTATCAGTTAAATATTTAGTATAGAAATTTTTATATAAATTAGTATCATATTTTAAAAAGGCAATTTTCAGCCAATTTTTGAAAAACGGAATAGATGATACGTTTTTATATACATTTAATATCAGATTTTCAATTGGAGTATCATTATTTCCTGAGCAGAAATTATCTGACAATAATTTTATACATTCAGGTTTTTCCTTGTAAAACTTTTCTAAAATATTTTTAAGAACTTCATTTCGGAACAGATTTTCTTCAGTTTCATCAATAATTCTAAAATCAGATGAAATATTAAGCTGTGTAACATTATTTCTAATTAAATCAAAACAGAACGAATGAATCGTAGAAATAGCAGCGCTTCCTATCATTGAATACTGTCTTGCTAACCACTTATTTCCAGGATCCTTTTGAATAAAAGCAGCAATAGAATCTGAAAGCCTTTGTTTCATTTCAGCCGCTGCATCGTTAGTAAATGTAACGACAACCATTTTTTCTACAGGAATTTTATTATTACTGTTTGATATAATTCTTAAGAGTCTTTCGACAAGAACAGAAGTTTTACCGCTTCCTGCCGCTGCTGAAACTATAACTGAACATCCGGATGCTGTAATGGCTTTGGTCTGTTCGTCTGTCCATCTGTTCATGTTCATTCCTCCTCCAGTGATAATTTTTCTAACATTAGTTTTTCTGCATCTTTATCAAATTCACGATGCTTATCAGTTTCTGTTATTCCGCATACGGACCAGTAATTACAGTACGAACATGGATTGGTTACTGAAGAAATAAGTGGGTCAGCGTCTATATTTCCATTGTAAAGCTCCATGCACATATTTTGCATCAGCTCTTTTGTATATTTTCTTAGATTATTAAATTGTTCTGATGAAAGTACTGATGATGTTTTACTAAGAGAAAGTGCTCCTTCACCTTTATCAGTTTTTAAAACAGATGCAGGAATATATATACCCATAATATCCTTTTCCATTGCATTTAGTACCATTCTGTCATTTAGAATCAATCCGTTCATTTTATAATGAGAGTTTAATGTTTTTTTAATTTCAGTACTTTCAAATCTATTTCTGCTGCATTTAACTTCACCGGATGGCATATATAATACTCCGGCTGTTTTATATCCATTATATTTTCCCTTTTGTCTGGTTACAGTGAACATATAAATGAGCATCTGCATATTAAGACCATAGTAAAGAGATGACATTGAAAGCTTCTTTTCACCTGTTTTATAATCAATTACTCTTAGATACTTCTGACCGTTGTTTTCATAAACATCTACCCTGTCAATCACTCCTTTTAGAATTATCTCTATTCCATTTTCAGCTTTAAGTACAGATAATCCATCATCCCCTTTACTGAGGCTAAGTTCAAACTCTGCTGGACGAAATTCAGACTGTTTTAACTCTTCTTTTAAGTGAGCAATAAGAGTTTCAATACTGTTATTAATTCTTTCGAGAATATGTTTTGCCCTGGTATCATTAACTGAACTCCCGCCAAGATTTTCTTCAAAGTATTTTTCTGTACATTCTCTTACAGCAAAAGCAATCTTTTCGGAAGTTAAAGAATCAAATTCTTCTTTTGTTGAACAGGAACTTAATATTTTTTCAAGACAGTCATGTATTAAATTGCCTTGTTCAAGTCTGTTTATTTCATGCTTTCTAATAGCTTTGAGTTTTAGTCCAGTATTGCAGAAAAATTTGAAATGACATAAATTATATTCTTCAAATCCTGTTGCTGAGATTCTGAGTCTGTCAGAGTAAATTTTTCTTATTAATTCTTTATTTTTTATCTGAAAACTCTTTTCATGGCTTATTTCTTCTAAAAATTCTATTTTATTTTTATAGTATTTATGCTTTTCAAGATATTTTCTCAGACTTTCAACTTCAGCGCTTTTTTCATTAAAGTGACGAATAAAGTTATAGTAGGCAGCCTGAATTGTTGATGAATAAAAAATGATATCTTTTTGTGAGGCATATTCCAAAATATTGTTCTTAAACATTTCTTTTATCTGAGTAATAATAGACGCTGGGAAAAGAGATGAACCAGATAATGATGAAAGAGGATATGTAACATATAATTTATCACTGGCGTGGGTAAGAGTTTTATATACAATTAACTTTTCATCTGCTATCAGTTCTTCAGTTGTTCTGGAAAGATTTAGACCAATGCTTTCCAGCCTGATTCTGTCCTTTTCATTTAAAATACCGTTAATTTTAATATCTGCTGGAAAACTGCCTTCATTTACTCCGCATACAAAAGCAACTTTAGGAGAATCTGGTCTGGCAGTTTCTGCACATAAAATATCTACTCCGTCCAGTGTTTGGGGAGGTACGGAATATGATATTTGGCGCAGCAGCATTAGGAAAAGATCACGAAATTTACTGATATTTATGTCCTTATACAAATCTGATACGCTTTCAAGTGTATCAATAAATATATCCCATATTCGTTTCATTTCCTTTGACATATAGATCATGTTCTTTTCTTCAAAGTAACTGCAAACTTTATAGACATTTTCCGGAACATTTGTTTCTTTAAGAAAATTATACAAAGCTGAACAAATATCTGCTCCCTTATTTGACTTACAATTATCTTTTAGTTTTAATATTGGCTGCATAATTTCATTGCGAATTTTTTCTGCATCATTACAAAATTCTGAATCATAGATAAATGGTTCATACCACTGTTTTCCTTCGATATTCCATTCGTAGCAATAATTTTCAAGTCTTGAAATGTCTTCTGTCTTAAAATCATTGAGTTGATTTTTTGCATATTTAAATATACTTTCAGATGACGGCAAATCTGTACTTATGATATCAAGTACGCTTATTATCAGCTGCATCAGCGAAGTATGCATTACACTTTTTTTTATATTAAGGTGATATGGAATATTATACTTTTTAAATGCTGCTTCAAAAACATAAATATAATCATTCATGCGTCTTGACATAACTGTAATATCTTTATATTTATAATTTTGGGCTTTAACTAATCTATTAATTTCAGAACAGATATAATCAGCCTCTTCATACATATCGCGGCACTCTGTTAAAATTATATTATCCGAATTTGGGTAAACCGGCCTTTCAGGACGAAGAATAAATTTATTTAAATGTGCAAGATCGCTTGATTTATATTTAACTGGTTTCTCAAGATGAATAGTTGATGTTTTTTTGTTGTATTTTTCTGCTGTTTGTACAAACCTTTTCCAGGTGTTGTTTACTGAATCAAAAATAGTATATTTGTTATTTCCTTCATTTTCAAGTCTTAAAGATATATAAACATCATCAGATTGGGATATTACCGTATCTATCATATCGTATTCGTCATAAGTAAAACTTTCAAATTCATCAAAGAATACAACTGTATTTTTAAAATAATCACATGCATTGGCAATTGCAGCGGATTCAGAAATATCTGTAAGATTATCTTTTAATCCGCTGTCTGCAAGCATTTTGTCATATGTATAATAAATTAATATTGTATCTGCAATCTTTTCGTTTAACGCTGCATTAGAAGAAGCTAACTTGTCCATTATTGTATCCGGAGCTGTACCGCTTTGTCTAAATTCTGTTACTAGTTTTAATGCTTCTTGCGAAAAATTTATTTTTTCAGCGTGCCTGCCGAAATAAGTTAATGCTTTTGATGAAGTAAGTTCAGATAAAACCTTATTCATTATTATAAACTTTTCAATATCCTCGGCATATTCCCCGGATCGTCCGCCAAATTTTTCGAAAATATCCTTTGCAAGTGATGTAAAACTAAGTGACAATATTTTATTGAAATTTTTTCCGCCAAGAATTTTATAAAGCTTTTTATCAGAATCAAATGAAAACTGTTCCGGAACTATGACTATAATTGTTTTTCCGCTTTCAGCAAATTCTTTTATTTTTTTATTCATTAATTCAGATTTACCGTAACCAGCGCCGCCTAAAATAAAATTAACCATATTTTTATTTCCTTTAGTAAATATAGGGTACTGATTAAATCAGTACCCTATTAATTATTTATAACCGTTTAATTTATTTTTTTTCATTATACCTGGATAGTATTTATAGGCATAATTAAGATCAACATTTCCGCTTATTCCATTTACTCTTCCGGTATGACTATACTGCCACATTCCGTACTCGCTTCTGTTAAAGGAGGGTTTAGAAACTCCTGTGTGTGCTACCCATACATCATATTTTGTAAATACGCTGCTGTCACATTTATCATTTAAAAAGCTTGCATAGCTGTAAACAGAAACGTAAAATTTTCTTTCCTCGAGATAAGAACCAAAAACTTTTATCATATTTGATATAGCTGCAGTACTCAGCTTAGTTTGAGTTGGGTCTTCAATATCAAATGAAACTGGATAACTCAGCTGATACCCTTTTATGGTATCATAACAAACCTTTGCTTCTTTTAATGCTTCAGCAGTGTTTAGCGCATAACTGTACCAATAAACACCACAGTCAATTCCAGCAGCCTGAGCAGCTTTTATATTTGAATGAAAATTTGCGTCTACTTGATCATATTCCATTCCGTAGCCCGCTCGTATCATTACAAAATCAATTCCAGCAGCTTTTACTTTCTGCCAGTTTATTGCTCCCTGATGTCTTGATACGTCTATTCCTTTATATGTAAGTTTTGTCGTTACTGGTTTGGTAGTAACAGTTGTATTTTTAGTAGTAGTTTTTGAGGTTACCAATACCGGATTAGTTATAAGCTTTCCATCTTCTTCAGCTTCTTTACGGTATCTTGCTACATATGGCGGAACCGTAATTCTTGTTACTTTCACAACAGTAGTAGTAGCAGAAGTTGTTGTGGTTTTTGTTGTTACCGATGTTGTTATAGAAGTGGTAACTTTAGATTCAGACACTTCTGTTACTGTTTCAGAAGTTCTTTCATCTTCAGTAGTTGAAGGTATTTCATCATATGTAAGTGACTCGTCTATAATATTACCATTTTGATCTGTCAGTTCGTAAGCATTAATATCTGGATTATAATCGAGATATGCTTGAATGTCATTGTTTATATTATTTTCTGTAGATGTTTCTGCAAATACTGTCGTTGCATAAGAAGCCATAACTGCGGCAGAAATAAGCGCAGTTATCAATTTAAATACCTTTTTTTTCATTGATTTCACCTGCTCTATAAATATTTATTACAAAACGTAATTTATTATACCATATTTCGTCGTGAATTGTAACCTTATTTTAATATTTTCTTATAAATTCTCTGATATATAAAAAAATGAATGATTACTTTTATATATATTACACAAAATATAATATGAAAATTTAATAATATAAACGGATGACGTATTGACAAAATGAGAAAAATGGTGTATTATAATATTAAATTCAATATTCCGGTAGGTAAGGCTACCACAGGGATACGGGTTACTGCCGCGAAATAGTGGAGACACTATAAGCTGGTTAGCAGAATGTGTCGAAAATTTGAAGGCATATTTTAATGTAATTTCATGCCCTGCGAAGCTAAAGCTTGAACGGAAGGTTATTTTTCCGTGCCGATCTGCTGCACGGTTTTTTTATGCTACTTTATAATCATGGAGGTAAGTTTATGACTGAATATATTTTACAGCTTCTTGAGCAGAAAAATTATATAAAAATAAAATCAACAGTCAAGGATATAATCCCTCCTGATTTGGCTGCTTTGCTTGAGTCGCTGGAACCTCGGGATATTACTTTGATATTCAGGCTGCTACCTAAGGAACTTGCGGCTGAAACATTCACGTATATGGACAGTGATACACAAATGCATCTTATAAGCGGATTCAGTGATAAAGAACTCCGTGAAATGTTTGATGAAATTTTCGTTGACGATACTGTCGATATTATTGAAGAGATGCCTGCCAATGTAGTTGCAAGAATCCTTAAAAACTCGGATTTAGAAACCAGAAAACAAATCAATACAATACTTAATTACCCTGCTGACAGCGCCGGAAGCCTGATGACTACGGAATATGTTTATCTGCATAGGGATATGACTTCCAAAGACGCCCTTGATTGGATAAGAAAAGTTGGTGTGGTTAAGGAAACTATTTATACTTGTTATGTTACGGAAGCAAGAAAATTAATAGGATATGTTACTATTCTTGATTTAGTGACTGCTGATGAGGATACTGTCATTGAAAGCATTATGGATACAAATGTAATCAGCGTCAATACTCATGAAGACAGAGAAATTGTTGCGAAAAAATTTTCAAAGTATGATTTTTTAGCTATGCCTGTTGTAGATAATGAAAATCGCATTGTAGGAATTATTACATTTGATGATGTATTGGATGTTATTCAGGAAGAAAATGAAGAGGACTTTTCAAAAATGGCAGCCATGCAGCCGACAGAAGGGTCATACTTTAAAACACCAGTGCTAATCCATGTCAAAAATCGAATACTTTGGCTTTTGGTTTTAATGCTGTCAGCTACCATTACTGGAACGCTTCTTACAAAATATGAAGAGTCATTTCAGACAATTCCGCTTCTCGTTTCTTTTATTCCAATGCTTATGTCAACAGCCGGTAACTGTGGTTCTCAAAGCTCTACTACCGTTATTAGAGGTCTTGCAACGGAAGAAATTCAGTTTAAGGATTATTTCAGAGTAGCATTCAAGGAATTTAGAATATCCATTGTTGTGAGCCTTATACTATCTTTAACAAATAGTCTTAGGATCCTTGTTATGTATAAAGACTTCAGACTTTCAGCGGTAATTTTTCTTTCATTGATCGGTATTATAATAATTGCAAAATTTGTTGGATGTACGCTGCCGTTGCTTGCCAAGAAATTTAAAATAGATCCAGCAATTATGGCTAATCCATTAATTAGCACTATCTTGGATACTTGTTCCATGCTCATATATTTTCAGATTGCAACTCTGATTTTTTCAGAACTAAGATAAATAAAAACTCCTTTTTAAGGAGTTTTTTTCTTTGGAAAAAATTACTTCAAATAATTGCTTTTTTTATATCAATAATATAAATATAAAATGAAAAGGAGATGTATCATGGAAATTAAACCTATGATTAAAGGTGCTGCAATCGGAGCTGCCGTGGGTACCGCTTGTTATATGATTTCAAAATCACCTGATAGAAAAAAACGTACTTTAAAGAGAAGTACAGGAAAAGCTATTAAGGCAATTGGAAGCGCAGTGGACTGTTTTTCTTCAATGATTGGTTAAATAATCCGGAGGTTTATGTGAGAAAACTGTATTTTTGCATTCTTGGTATAATTACTGGTATTACAAATGGACTCTTTGGGTCCGGAGGAGGAATAATTGCAGTACCTATGTTAAAAAAATCTGGTATGAGCACAAAAGAATCTCATGCTACTTCACTGGCGCTTACTCTTCCTCTTAGTATTACGAGCTGCTTTTTTTATATGCGAAGCTTCAGTTTTTCTGATATGAACCTTATATATCTAATTATTTCCGGATTAGCCGGAGCTTTTCTCGGTGGAATGCTAATGAAAAAACTGCCGAACACTTATCTTAAAAAAGCGTTCGGCATAATACTTATAATTTCTGGTATAAGGTTGTTTTTAAAATGAATTTATTTTTATTGTATTCCGCAGCATTTCTTACTGGTATACTTGCTTCGCTTGGTTTAGGCGGAGGTATGATACTGATATTATATCTGACAATATTTGCTGGTATGGCTCAGTTCGAAGCACAAGGCATAAATCTAATATTTTTTATACCAATTGCACTGTTGTCGTTAATAATCCATACAAAAAATAAGCTTGTCAGATGGAAACAGATAATACCAGCAATTTTGTTAGGTACTATATCAGCTGGATTATCCGCATATCTTGCTTCAGGTATGGATAATAAAATTCTTACTAAATTGTTTGCTGTACTTGTATTTTTTGCAGGTATCAGAGAAATCTTTACTAAAACAAGAAATTAAATTTCATCAATTCCCTTACCGGAATTTTTTCGGAATCCCATATAACTTTCAAGTATAATAGTAGCTGCAACAGCGTCTACAACAGCCTTTCGTTTTTTTCCTCTTGTATTAGTTGCATTAAGAAAATTATGGGCTGAAACAGTAGTGCATCTTTCATCCCATAGTTCCACTGTTTTACCTGAAAGCTTTTTCAGTTCGTCGGCAAAAAGAGAACATTTCTCAGCTCTTTCACCAAGAGTTCCATTCATATTTTTTGGGTAACCTACAACTATAAGTTCTGCTTTATTTTCCTGCACAACCAGTGCAGTTTTTTTTATGCACTCATTGAAATTTCTTTCAGTGATGACGCCTAACGGAGAGGCTAACATTTCATTTTTATCACATATAGCCAATCCAGTTCTTGTATCTCCAAAATCAACAGCTAAAATTTTCATTTTATATTCCTTACCACGGCTGGACAGAGCCAATAATTTCTTTAATAGATTTTATGCCCTGTTTGTCCAGAAATTCGTTCATTTCTTCGATAATTTTTATTGGTGCATATGGATCAGTAAATATTGCTGCTCCCACCTGCACTGCAGAAGCTCCTGCCATCATCATTTCGATAGCGTCTTTACCGGTAGAAACTCCTCCCATGCCGATAACAGGAATTTTTACAGCATTTGCTGTCTGCCATACCATTCTGACTGCAATAGGAAATACTGCTGGTCCGGACATACCGCCCATATTATTTTTAAGAACAGGGCGGCGTGTATTAATATCAATTCTCATACCCAAAAGAGTATTTATCAGAGAAACTGCGTCTGCACCTTCTGATTCAACTGATCTGGCAATTTCAGCAATATTTGTAACATTTGGAGATAATTTTACAATAAGTGGTTTATTAGTTACTTTTCTGACTGCTTTTGTAACAGACGATGCGCCTTCGCAAGAAGCTCCGAAAGCCATTCCTCCCTGCTTAACATTAGGGCAGGATATATTAAGTTCAATCATATGAACATCGGTTTCTTCAAGTTTTTCTGCAATTGCAACACATTCTTCAGAAGTAGACCCAGCAATATTGGCAAGGATAACTGTATCCTTACTCATAAGAAAAGGAAGTTCGTCTGAAATAAATTTATCAATTCCAGGATTTTGCAATCCAACAGAATTAAGCATTCCTGACGGCGTTTCAGCTATTCTTGGTGAAGGATTTCCATTTCTTTTGGTTATGGTCGTACCCTTAGTAGCTATTCCGCCAAGACATGAAAGATCAAAAAGTTCAGAATATTCACGTCCATATCCAAAAACACCGGATGCGGGAATAATAGGATTTTTAAAATCAATACCTGAAATACTAACAGATAAATCTGCCATTACCAGATTACCTCCTTTGAATTAAATACTGGACCATTTTTGCAGACATGTGCAAAATGTTCTTCTCCGTCTTTTTTAACCTTGCAGGCACAGACGAGACAAGCACCGATTCCGCAGCCCATTCTTTCTTCAAGCGAAACCTCACAGTAAATACCAAATTTATCTGCTATTTCAGAAACTGATTTCAGCATCGGCACTGGACCGCAGGCATAAATTGCGTCAGCTTTTTCTTTTTCAAGTTCTGATTTAAGAATATCAGTAACAAATCCTTTTTGTCCCATGGTTCCGTCATCTGTACATAAAAAGGTTTGTGCTCCGGTTTTAATAAAATCTTCCTGTAGTATAACAGCTTCTGCATTCCTGAACCCTGAAATAACAATAGAATTTGTGCCATACTTTTCTGCAAGCGGAAGCATGGGCGGATTACCTATACCGCCTCCGATAAGAATTATTTTTTTATAATTCTTATTTAAAGAGAATCCATGACCTAAAGGCGCCAGCATATCAATGCAGTCCCCTTCATTCAGCTTTGATATTTCCTTTGTACCTTCTCCTTTGACAATGAATACAATGCGTAATGTACCCTTTTCATGGTCAATTCCGCAAATTGATATTGGACGTCTCAAAGTATGACCAGGCGGAAGAATATGTACAAATTGTCCCGGTTGGGCAACTTTTGCAATTTCAGGGCATTTTATTTTAATGCTGAAAATATCTTTTGCAAGGGTATCCTTTTGAATAACCCTATAATTATCCTGTTTATATTTCATAAGGATTCCTTTCCTATAAATTCAATTTATAAAATATTTCCTGAGAAATAATTTATTATATTCATACGGGCGGAATGTATTCCGCCCGTAATTATTTTATATTGTTGTAATATCAATCATATCTACATCAGAAATAGTTCTTTCTGTTAGAAGAACGTTTGCAAGCGCTTTTGCAGTATCTATTGCAGTAAGACTGCATATAGATCTTTCTACTGACTTACGGCGCATTTTAACGCTGTCTCTTGCAGGAAGTCTTCCCTTTTCAGAAGTTGAAATAACATAATGGATTTTTCCGCTTTCAAGCAATGAAAGAACGTTAGGTTCTGTTTTTTCAGAAATTTTATTTACAAGATTAGTAGCAATCATATTTTTGTTAAGAGTACTTGCAGTTCCGCTTGTACCATACAGTTCAAATCCCATTTGTGAAAACTTATCGGCAATAGAAATAATTTCCTGCTTATCCTGATCACGAACAGAAATAAGTACTCCGCCCTCACGTTTTAAATCATAACCGGCAGCAACCAGACCTTTTAATAAAGCGTCTTCAAATGTTTCTGCTATGCCAAGACACTCACCGGTAGATTTCATTTCAGGTCCGAGCATTGTATCAACATCCTGAAGTTTTTCAAAGGAGAATACCGGAACCTTAACAGCCACGTATCTACTCTTCTTATAAAGACCGCTTTCGTATCCGAGTTCCTTTAGAGTTGATCCGAGCATAATTTTAGTTGCAATATCAACCATTGGAATGCCAGTAACCTTACTAATATAAGGGACTGTTCTTGAAGAACGTGGATTAACTTCTATAACATAAACTTCATTATTATAAACAACATACTGAATATTAACTAGACCGATAACATTAAGTTCAACAGCAAGCTTTTTAGTATAATCAATAATAGTATCTACTATCTTTTGAGAGAGTGTCTGTGCCGGATAAACAGAAATTGAATCTCCTGAATGTACGCCTGCACGTTCAATATGCTCCATAATACCTGGAATAAGAAAATCTTTTCCGTCACAGATTGCGTCAACTTCAACTTCTTTACCCATCATATACTTGTCAATAAGAACAGGATTTTCAATCATGGTTCTTGTAATAATTCCCATATACTCAACTACATCTTTTTCAGAATGAGCAATAATCATGTTCTGTCCGCCGAGTACGTAAGATGGTCTAAGAAGTACCGGATATCCCAGTTTACCAGCAACTTCTACGGCTTCTTCAGTTGTCATGACAGTATATCCGTCTGGACGAGGGATGCCGCATTTTTCAAGGAGTTCGTCAAATCTTTCTCTGTCTTCAGCTGCGTCAATGCTGTCAGCGGAAGTACCAAGAATATTTACTCCCATATCTGCAAGATGACGTGTAAGTTTTATGGCTGTTTGACCTCCGAACTGTACAACTACTCCATAAGGCTGTTCTGTTTCAATAATAGATTCTACATCTTCTTTAGTCAGCGGATCAAAGTAAAGTCTATCGCCTGTATCAAAATCAGTTGAAACTGTTTCAGGGTTATTATTGCATATAATTGCTTCATAGCCCTGTTCCTTTAAAGTCCAGACGCAATGTACTGAACAGTAGTCAAATTCGATACCCTGACCTATTCTTATAGGACCAGATCCGAAAACAATAACCTTTTTCTTACCCTGATCTACGCGTTCAATAAACTGTTTAGCTTCATTTTCTTCATCAAAGGTAGAATAAAAATAAGGTGTTTCGGCTTTAAACTCGCCCGCGCAGGTGTCAACCATTTTAAATACGGAATGCTTTTTCATTGGACATTTTTGACTGGAAAAACGTTCAATTGTACTGTCAAGATAACCGAATTTTTTGGCTGTAAGGTATTTTTCTTCACTTAATTCTTCTTCAGACAGCCATCTTTCAAGTTCTGTAAGGTTCTTAAGCTTGTCCAGGAACCATTCGTCTATCATTGTAATATTATGTAGTTCATTAACAGAAACTCCGCGTTTTAGCAGTTCATAAATCTGGAATGCTCTTTCATCGTCCGCCCTAGGAATTTTTTCAAGCAGTTCTTCAGTTGATACTGATTCAAATTTCTTCATATTCATAGAGTCAACACCAAGTTCAGTAGAGCGTACTGCTTTCATGATTGCCTGTTCAAAGCTTGTACCTATTGCCATTACTTCACCGGTAGCTTTCATTTGTGTTCCCAGTGTTCTCTTGGCATAAACAAATTTATCAAAAGCCCACTTTGGAAATTTTACAACTACATAGTCAAGTGCAGGTTCAAAGCAGGCATATGTTTTGCCTGTAACCTGATTTATTATTTCATCAAGAGTATATCCAATTGCTATTCTTGTCGCAACCTTAGCTATTGGATAACCAGTTGCTTTTGAAGCGAGAGCAGATGATCGTGAAACTCGAGGATTTACCTCAATAACTGCATATTCAAATGTTTCGGGGTGAAGAGCAAACTGACAGTTACATCCGCCTTCTACCTTTAATTCAGATATAATATTAAGGGACGCTGTACGAAGCATCTGATATTCACGGTCTGAAAGAGTTACTGCCGGAGCAATTACTATACTGTCACCTGTATGGATTCCTACTGGATCAAAGTTTTCCATAGAGCACACGGTAATAACATTTCCCTTGCTGTCTCTGATAACTTCAAATTCAATTTCTTTCCAACCGCTTATACATTTTTCAATAAGAACCTGAGTAATAGGAGAAAGTCTGAGTCCATTTTTGGAAATATCACGCAGCTGCTCTTCATTGTCTGCTATTCCGCCTCCTGTTCCGCCAAGGGTAAATGCCGGACGGACAATAACAGGATAACCAATTTCACCAGCAAATGAAACAGCGTCTTCAATAGTTTCAACTACCTTGGAAGGAATACATGGTTCTCCAATCTTCTCCATTGTATCCTTAAATGCTTGACGATCCTCTGCTTTATGTATTGTTTCCGGATCAGCACCGAGCAATTTTACATTATGTGAATCAAGAAATCCTTCTTCAGCAAGCTGCATAGAAAGAGTAAGTCCTGTTTGTCCTCCAAGAGTAGACAGAAGGCTGTCCGGCTTTTCAATCTCAATAATTCTCTTTACAACATCAAGATTAAGCGGTTCAATATAAATTTTATCAGCCATTGCCTTATCAGTCATAATTGTAGCAGGATTTGAATTTATCAAAACTACTTCAAGTCCTTCTTGCTTAAGTGCACGGCATGCCTGTGTTCCAGCATAGTCAAATTCAGCAGCCTGGCCAATTATAATAGGTCCCGAGCCAATTACAAGTACTTTTTTTATATCCTGTCTTAAAGGCATATCAGTGCATCTCCTTTTTCATCATATCAATAAATTCATCAAATAAGTAAGCTGTATCCTGAGGACCTCCATGTGCTTCAGGATGAAACTGTACCGTAAAGGCGTTTTCCTTGCTGTATCTCATACCTTCACAGGTTCCGTCATTAGCATTTATATGAGATACTGTTCCTTCAGAAGGATCAATACTGTCACCTACAACTGCATAGCCATGATTTTGACTTGTAACAAATGTTTTGCTTAGAACCTTGTCGATTACAGGCTGGTTTGCTCCCCTATGACCGTACTTAAGTTTTTCTGTTTTGGCTCCGTGAGCTAAAGCCATTAACTGATGTCCGAGACAAATTCCGAATATAGGAATACCGAGTTTTGAAATTTCACGAATATTATTTATAATTTCAGTATTTTCAGCAGGATCTCCAGGACCATTTGAAAACATTATTCCATCTGGAGAAATTTCCTTGATCTGTTCAGCTGTTGTGTCAGCTGGTACTACGATAACCTCGCAGCCTCTGTTTACCAGTTCATTTCTTATATTCCTTTTATATCCAAAATCAAAGAGTACAACTCTATATTCAGGATTTTCATTAGAATAAATTTTAATTTCAGTGCCAGTTACTGATTTAACAGCGTCTGTAATTTTATAGGCTTTTATCTTTTCTAAAAGTTCTTCCTTCTTTTCATTTACATTTTCTGTTGTAATAGCGCCGTTCATTACCCCGACTTCACGTATCTTTCTTGTTAAACATCTTGTATCAATGGAATGGATTCCAATAACATTCTGTTTTACAAGAAATTCGTTAACATCTCCCTGAGAACGAAAATTTGAAGGTGTATTGCACCATTCTCTTACAATATATCCGCTGACATAAGATTTTGCAGATTCAAAATCCTCGTCATTTACACCGTAATTTCCTATAAGAGGAAATGTCTGAGTAACAATCTGACCGTAATAGCTGGGGTCTGTTAATGTTTCCTGATAACCTGTAAGGCTTGTTGTAAAAACAACTTCTCCTATTACAGTTCCTTTTGCGCCAAAACTGCGTCCTTCAAAAACAGTTCCGTCGGCTAAAAGCAGATAAGCTTTTTCACTTTGATTAAATATAGACATCTTACCATTCCTTTCACAGATTCTATTAACTATTTAAGATTAATAAAAGATGTTATATCATCCCTCATTCTTATTGCTTCACGCCTTGCAGCTTGAGCAAATTCAGTTTCAGGACAGTTTTCCTTTTTATATGCGCACATAATTGCTCTTGATGAATTAACAATAGCGCCAAGACCATTTTTATCGAATGCACCTGCAATGCCTTCAGCGCCGCCTCCTTGTGCACCGTAACCAGGAACAAGAAACATTGTATGCGGAAGTCTTTTTCGCAGTTCTGAAAGCTGTTCCGGATAAGTTGCCCCTACTACTGCTCCAACAGAAGAATATCCGTATTCACCAATTTGGTTTTCGCCCCATTTTTCGCACATATCTCCCATTACCGCATAAACAGGAATACCGTCTATAAGCTTGTCCTGAAGTTCTCCGCTTGACTTGTTGGAAGTTTTAACAAGAACATATATTCCCTTGTCCTTTTCTGCACAAACTTTTAGAAGCGGATCGATACCGTCAGTTCCGAGGTATCCATTAACAGTCAGTGCGTCTGCTGCAAATGGTTCACATTCAGTATCACCTACCATTACAGTTCCCAGATGTGCTGATGTATAAGCTTCCATTGTAGCTCCTATATCATTTCTTTTTCCGTCAGTTATGACAAACATTCCCTTTAGCTTTGCATAGCGTATTGTTTTTTCAAGAGTCTTTACGCCATAATGTCCGTACATTTCATAATAAGCAGCCTGAGGCTTGATAGCCGGAACTATATCGCAGATACTGTCAATAATCAGCTGATTAAAAAGAAAAATTGATTTTGCAGCTGCTTTAAGAGTCATACCGTCTGCATTGAAAAACTCATTCTTTATATAGTCTGGAACATATTCAAGCTTAGGGTCAAGTCCGACTACTGTCGGATTTTTAGTTTCGATTATTTTTTTGATAAGTCTGTCAAATGACATTATTTAACTCCTTTTTGTTACTTTATTTCAGAAAATTTTAGAATGCCTTTTGAAATCACTGCCAAAGGCTTTCCTTTTAGTTTAATATTTTTAAAGGCCGAATTTTTTCCTTTGGACTTAAATTTTTCAGGTTCAACTGTCCATTCAAGTTCTGTATTAACCAAAGTTAAATCAGCAGTTACTCCAGCTTTAATTCCGGTATAAGGCAATCCCAAAATTTTTCTTGGATTTTCAGCCATCAATTTAACTATTTTTTCAAGTGAAATCTTACCTGTATGATACAAACCGGTAAGAACTGCGGCAAGCGAAGTTTCAAGGCCTACTACTCCGTTGGGTGCAGAAAGAAAATCAGATTTTTCTTCTCTTGAATGCGGTGCATGATCAGTTACTATACAATCTATTGTACCGTCGCAAATTCCATTAATAATTGCAAGCCTGTCCGCTTCTTCTCTAAGGGGCGGATTCATTCTGTAATCTGCATCTTTTGTAAGAAGCATTTCGTCAGTCAGCATAAAATAATGAGGGCAGGTTTCACAGGTAACTTTAACGCCTTCAGCCTTAGCCTTTCTGATAATATCTACACTTCCAGCTGTACTGACATGAGCAATATGGATTCTGCATCCTGTTTTTTGAGCAGTTACAATTTCACGGGCGGTAATGCTGTCCTCTGACAGCCTGTCCATTCCTGGCACGCCAAGCATTTCTGAAACTTTTCCCTTATTAATTTTTCCGTTATTTATTATTTTTAAATCTTCGCAGTGGGAAATGGTAAGTAATCCTTCTTCTTCAGCTGCCATCATGCCGTATTTAAGCATACCCTGATTTTCTACCGGACGCCCATCATCAGATACTGCAATGATTCCGGCTTTTTTTAAAATCTTATAATCAGATAACTCTTCACCTTTTAGTCCGATGGTAATAGAGCCTACTGGATACACGTCAACGCCAGTATTTTTTGATTTTTCATAAATATAATTTACTGTTTCAACATTATCTGTTACAGGATTTGTATTCGGCATACACGCAACTCCTGTAAATCCGCCGGCAAGAGCTGCTGCTGTTCCGGAAACAATGTCTTCTTTGTAAGTGTAACCAGGATCTCTAAAATGTACATGCATATCAAAGAGACCAGGAAAAGCCGTTAAGTTACTTCCGTCAATTGTCCTATCAGCCTTTTCGGTAATATGTTCTTCTATTCTGCTGATTATTCCGTTTTTGATAAAAATATCGCATATTTTATTCATATTGGAATCAACTGTCCGGATATTTTTAATCAGTATTGAGTTCATTTTACCTCCCTTATATCAGTGAATATTGCCACACTATCTGTTCCGTCTATTTCTTTTACGGAAACATTGACCTCTTCTTCCCTTGAGGTAGGTAGATTTTTACCTACGTAGTCCGGTCGAATAGGAATTTCCCTATGTCCCCTGTCTATAAGAACAGCGAGCTGAATAGCTTCAGGACGTCCTCTTTCTATTAGAGCGTCTATGGCTGCACGGGTACTTCTTCCGGTATAAATAACATCATCAACAATAACCACTTTTTTATCTTTTATTTCAAAATCAATAACTGTACGGTCAAATGATTCAAGGGGCTTCATATCATCCCGGAACGGTGTAATATCAAGTGCGCCGCATGGAACAGATATATTTTCAAGTTCATTGATTTTGGCTGCGATTCTTTCTGCAAGAGCTATGCCTCTTGAAATTATTCCCACAAGACAAATATTTTCGGCACCTTTATTACGCTCTATAATTTCATAGGTAATTCTTGTCAATGCACGATTCATGGCATTCTTGTCCATTATTACAGCTTTTCTTTCCAAATACACACCACCTAAAATAAAAGCGCTTATCCTTGCCGACAGATAAGCGCTGCTAAGTTCATAAGCATATAATTATAGCTTTATTTACCAAACAATGCCTTGTCAACCTCACAGGATCAACTTAAAGGACTCATTAAATTACATTTTACCACATTTTTTTTCATTTGTCCAGTTTTTTCAACGAAAAATTCTTTATTTTTTTCATTGCTATCAAAAAACCTGCCCCGGCTGCGGCAATACCAGCACCGAAGATAAGAGTACTTTTTTTAAGCTTTTTTCCGCTGCCTATCTTTTCTGAAATATGTTCATTTTCTTGATTTTTTTTATGAAACTTTATAATATCATGAGAATTTTCTGATATTTCAACTGAATCAAAGCTTAAACTTCCGGACAGGATCGTTATTTTAACATAATGACTACCATGCCCCAGTCCTCGTTTGCTATAAAACGACTGCTTTGCATCACAATATTCTATAAAGAATCCCGCGGCAAGGATTTTATCATCTACTTCGATTTTAAGCTTCAGATTTTCAGCTACGCCTATAAGTGAAAAATTTTCTCCGCAAAAATTAAAAGAAAAAAATTCATTATTTTTATTTGCAGAAACGCTGGTTCCATTATAGAAAAGACTGTTATTTTCAATGGTATTTTTTAACCATCCGTCGGAATAAGAAATATTTCCTGACAAACAGTCTATTCTTTTATAGTATACAGGAGATCCTAAAACTGGAATTACTGCCATATTTTTAAATTTGTTTTTATAGAATGCACTGTAAAGGCTTACTTTTCCAGCTGTAATCATTGGAGATGAAGCAAAATAATCGCATACAAGCTCTTTATTAACATATGCCTTTATGTGACGGCCTTCTGCGGATATTTTAAGATGATTCCAGCAATCTGATGAAATACTGTTTTCGAATCCGGATTCTATAACATTATTCATGTATTTAAACTGCCATTTTCCATCTGGAAAAATTCTTATTTGATAACCGCATTCAGTTTCAGAATTATTATGCCTAATGCCTATTGCCGTATAATTGTCAGCGCAATTATTGTCAAACTTTACTTCTGCCCTCATTGTGTAATCGCACCATTTATTATCACCAATAGTAATTACTGGTGTTTCGCCGTAAAATTCAGAAGTTAAGCCTTGTTCAAGAACATTTACTCCTACGTCTGATATTATATTAAATATTCCTCCAAGAGTAGATGAGTATAACGGAATTATTTCTGATTCATTTGAATAATTAAAATTATCAAAATAAGGAAGATAAAGATGTTTACTTTTTCTATCGGGAACTTTTATAGTTTTATTTCCATTAACATTATCAACACTGCTGGTTGTTACAGTAAGAATTGAAAACGGTTTCACTTCTATATTAAAACTATATTCTCCGTTATCTTCACTGGGGCTTATTCTGTTAATCAGCTTAAACCAATTATCCTCAAAAGTCATGTCTGAATCCGGACTTTTTGATTCAATATAATTTAAATTTTTTTCAGGATGTTTTAAATTTTTTAATATAATTTTATATTTTTTTGAATGTATATCCTTATTATTAAATACCAATGTATAGTCGTCCTCATTGGACATATAAACACTGTAATTCGGATAATCCTTAGAAAGGCATTTCCATTGATTATCGATAAAATGTGTTAAATGTGCAGTTTGCCAAAATTCAGAACCTATTGAGTAATATCCGGACCAAGGTTCTTCAGCTGTTATGACTTGGTCAAGCGTTTTATATTCGATAGTAAAATCATCATCAGCACTAATATAATCAAATTTTATTCCATAAAGTTCATAGACCTTTTTGACAATATAACGATAAGAATTATTAATATCGTTATTATCGGTATTGCATATTATTGAAATTTCAGGGTTAATAGCTTTTGCATCAGCAGCAAAAACTAAGCTTGAATATCCGGCGGCTGAAATTTTTTCAGATGAATGTTCTGATAATGAATTAATGTAACTATTAAGTTTTATTTTTATGTGACTGAATCCTGCGCCATAATTTTTTTGAAACAGCGCTGTCATTATGTCATGGTAAATCTCCGGATAACTTTTTTTATAATTCATAAGTAATTGCGGAGTGTTTTCAGAAATTTCTATTCCGATCCCCTTAAAATTACAATTAGATTTAATATTTATCGTTTTTCCGTCAACAATAATATTCATTATACAGTTCATTCTATCACTCCTATTACTTTAAAGGCGGAACAGCAATAAGAAATTTTATCTTCTTTCCTGATTCCATAAACATTCTTTCATGTTCGGTAACAGTATTCTCTTTAAAATCACTAATATGAAGATCATAGGTTTTATATTTTATACTGAATCCGGATTGCTCAAAATACTCAAATGATTCATTAAAAAGTTCATCGTCATCAGTTTTGAACCATAGTTCGCCGTTAAGAAAATCTTTATATTTTTCCAATTGACGAAAATGTGTTAGTCTGCGTTTTTTATGTTTTGATTTCGGCCATGGATTACAAAAATTTATGTATATTCTATCAATTTTATCTCCATCTCCGAAAACATCGTTTATTTGTTCTATATTCTTAATAAAAATTTTTATATTTTCAGTTTTAAAATTTTTTTCATTGTAGGCTTCCTCGATTTTTCTTTTTGCCAAAACAAGCATTTCGTTTTTTATATCGACAGCAATGAAATTAACATCTGGATTTGCTGAAGCTACCTGGGAAATAAATCCTCCTTTACCGCATCCAAGTTCAAGATATAAAGGAGATTTTTTGGTAAATACTGAATCCCATCTGCCTTTCAATGATTCCGGTTCGTTTATGCAAAATTCGCATGCTTCAAGTTCAGGTTTTGCCCATGGTTTACATCTGATTCTCATTTTTTATACCTCTTACATAATTCGTCATAATTTTATTTCTTAAAAGAATATTATACCATATCTTATAAAAAATATCACTATATTTTTAAAAAAAACAGAAAAATATTGACAGAAATTAAACTAATGTTATAATAATACATATAAAGAAGAAAGGTGCAGTATTATGGAAAAATATATAATTAAGCCAGATTACGAATCAGCAGGTTTAGAATCACATAAATTTAATGCTTACGTTGAGTGCGTCACTCTGAAAATATCAGATGAAATAGGACTGCGTAAACGTCCTGCTGTTATTATATGCCCCGGCGGCGGATATGAGTATCTTTCTGACAGAGAAAGTGAAGCCGTTGCAATGAAATTTGCTTCTTACGGAATAAATGCTTTTATTTTAAATTACAGTATCAGCAGTCCTTTTCCGGCTGCTTTGCTTGAAATTGCCGAAACCGTTAAGTTTATTAGAAATAATTTTGAAAAATGGGACATAGATCCTGAAAAAATTATTTTATGCGGTTTTTCTGCCGGCGGTCACCTTGCGGCAAGCTTAGGAACACTCTGGAATAAAAGTTATTTAAAAAATATTATTGGGGATACATCTTTATTCAGACCAAACGGGTTGATTCTTTCATATCCAGTAATAACTTCCGGAGAATTTGGTCACAAGGGTTCAATTGAAAGTCTTTTGGGAAAGACTCCTACAAAGAAAATGCTTGATCTTATTTCTCTTGAAAAGCAAGTAAGCGATGATACCCCTAAAACGTTTATTTGGCACTGCGCAGATGACAATTGTGTACCTATTGAGAATACATTGAAATTTATTGAAGAGCTTAGCTCAAAGCATATACCGTTTGAAGCGCATATTTTTCCTTACGGAGGTCATGGTCTTGCTTTATGCGATGAAGCAACTGCAGCTCGAGATGAACATATAAACAGAACCTGTTCTCAATGGTTTAATCTTGCCGTTGATTGGCTCAGGCGAGAATTTAAGTAAAATTATACGTTTTAATCAAGCTTTTGCTTGCAATTATTGCTTATTTATGTTATAATATTTTTCACTGAAATATTTAAGGAGAGAAAATCAATGTTTAAAATTGTTCGCAAGAGTGTTCTTAATTCTTCAGTTACTCTGATGGAAATTGAGGCACCTTTTGTTGCCAAAAAGGCTCAGGCCGGTCAGTTCATAATATTCAGAATAGATGAAAAAGGCGAAAGAGTTCCGCTGACTATTGCTGATTATGATAGAGAAAACGGCACTATAACAATTATTTTCCAGATTGTAGGAAAAACTACTGAAAAGCTTTCTATGCTAAATGAAGGTGACGCTTTACTTGATGTTGCCGGTCCGTTGGGAATACCTACTCATATTGCTGAAGATGCTAAGAAGGTTTGTGTAATAGGCGGAGGCGTAGGATGCGCTATTGCTTATCCGCAGGCAAAATCTCTTTTTGAAAAGGGTCTTGAAGTAGATGTAATTGCCGGATTCAGAAGCAAGGATATTGTTATTCTTGAAGACGAATTTAGAAAGGTTTGCAGTGAATTTATTCTGTGTTCAGATGACGGAAGCTGCGGAAAAAAAGGATTTGTTACAGACGCTTTAAAAGAGCGTATTGACAGCGGAGTTAAATATGATGCTGTTATTGCAATTGGTCCGGTTCCTATGATGAAGTTTGTATGTAAGGTTACAGAACCTTATGGAATTAAAACTATTGTTTCACTTAATCCAATTATGGTTGACGGTACGGGAATGTGCGGCGGATGCCGTGTTACAGTAGGCGGTGAAACAAAATATGCCTGTGTTGACGGTCCTGACTTTGACGGTCATCAGGTTGATTTCGATGAACTTATGAAAAGAAATTCAACATACAGAGGTCAGGAACATGACTGCCGTATGATGAAAAACCTGAAATAAACGGAGGATATAAAATAATGGCTAATATGGCATTGGAAAAGGTAAAAATGCCTGAACAGGATCCAAAGGAAAGAGCAAGAAATTTTAAGGAAGTTACTCTTGGATATACTAAGGAAATGGCGATGGAGGAAGCTTCACGCTGTCTTAACTGCAAAAATAAACCTTGTGTTGCCGGATGTCCGGTAGGAGTTAAAATACCGGAATTTATTTCTGAAATTGCAGAAGGAAATATAGAAAAAGCTTATGAAATTATAACTTCTACTAATTCACTGCCGGCTGTATGCGGACGAGTATGTCCTCAGGAAAATCAGTGTGAAGGCAAATGCGTAAGAGGTATTAAAGGAGAACCAGTCGGTATTGGACGTCTTGAAAGATTTGCAGCTGACTGCATGATGAAAGAAGAACAGACTGAAACTGAATTGCCAGTTTCAAACAATCACAAGGTAGCTGTTGTAGGCGCCGGTCCTTCTGGACTCACTTGTGCCGGAGACCTTGCAAAGCTCGGTTATAAGGTTACTGTATTTGAAGCTTTTCATACATCAGGCGGCGTTCTTATGTATGGTATTCCTGAATTTAGACTTCCTAAGGAAATAGTTCAGAAGGAAATCAGTAAGCTTAAAAAGCTTGGCGTTGAAATAATGCATGATATGGTTATAGGAAAAGTACTTTCAATCGATGAAATTATGGAAATGGGCTATGAAGCTATATTCATTGGTTCAGGTGCCGGCTTACCAAGGTTTATGGGCATTGAAGGTGAATCCCTGATAGGCGTTTGCTCTGCTAACGAATATCTTACAAGAATTAACCTTATGAAAGGCTATCTTGAAGAGTACGATACTCCAGTTATAAAATCTAAGTCTGTTGCTGTTGTCGGCGGCGGTAATGTTGCTATGGATGCAGCAAGAAGCGCTCTTAGAATGGGCGCTGAACATGTTTACATAGTTTACAGACGTTCTGAAGCTGAAATGCCTGCAAGAAAAGAAGAAATCCATCATGCTAAGGAAGAGGGCGTTGAGTTCCTTACACTTAATAATCCGGTTAAAATTATCGGTGATGAGGACGGAAGAGTTTGCGGCATGGAATGCATTAAAATGGAACTTGGTGAACCTGACGAAAGCGGAAGAAGACGTCCGGTTGCAGTAGAAGATTCAAATTATGTACTTGCGGTTGATACTGTAATAATGTCAATAGGTACATCTCCAAATCCTCTAATCAGAACAACTACTACTGGTCTGGAAGCTAATAAAAGAGGCTGTCTTGTAGTTGATGAAGACATGCTTACTACCAAGGAAGGTGTTTATGCCGGAGGAGATGCTGTTACTGGCGCTGCAACTGTAATTCTTGCAATGGGTGCCGGAAAAACAGCTGCTGAATCCATTGATGAATATATAAAATCTAAATGACCGGAGGAAATTTAATGATTAATACTATTTCAAATCTGTCTTCTATGAGCAATAATCAGGCTGGCGGAAGTTTAGCTTTTACTTTTATTTCATTTGCAATTATTATTATATTTTTCTATTTTATCCTTATCAGACCTCAGAAGAAAAAGGATAAGGAATCCAAAGCCATGCGTGAAAGTATCCAAATTGGCGATGAGATTATGACTATCGGAGGTATTGTTGGTATAGTTGTAAGAAAAAATGAAGATACTGTTGTAATTGAAACAGGCGGAGATAAAAGTAAGCTTAGAATAAAGTCCTGGGCTGTTCAGGAAAATCTTACAATGACTGAAAAGGCAGCTGAGGCAGCAAAAGCTGCAAGGGCTGCTAAGTCAAAAAATTCTGATATGATAACACCAGGAAAGAATAAAAAGGATAAAGATTAATTTTAAATTCGGATAATTTATAAAGTCAAAAAAGAACCGTCATATTTATTAGACGGTTCTTTTCTGTTATGACTATTCTTGTACATTATTCATCAGTTATTCTTATTTCTCTATGTACAACTGGAGTAGAAAATACTATTTGCGTTGAGGTATTGCCAAAGTATTGGAGATGTCCAATAAATGTATCGAGTTCCTGCGTACTTGGAAATGCTACTTTAATAAGCATAGAAAAACTTCCTGTTACGCAGTTGCATTCAAGCACATTCGGACAATCCTGTATAAATGGATAAAACTCTTTTTTCTGATTTGGCTTCATTTCAAGATTTATAAAAGCAGTAATATGAAAACCTAACTTTTGTTTATCAATAACTGCATTATAACGCTGTATTATTCCCTGCTTTTCAAGCTTTTCTATTCTTGATGAAACTGCAGGTGCGGAAAGAAATACCTGAGAAGCAAGATACTTTAATGGATATCTTGCATTCTCCTGAAGTAATGTAATTAATTTAGCATCAATTTTATCCATAACTTTTCACCCTTAAAAAATTTAATAATAAATAAAGGAGCATACCTGAAAAGGTACGCTCCTTTGCGTAATAATTTTTTTACTTTCTTCTCCTGTTTTCTGCAATACCACTTTTGGTTTTTTTAAGTTCCTGAAGAGAGATAGTAAGATATTTTTCTGTATTATTTATGATTTTATCTACATAAGCATCAGCAGCACTTTTTACATCTTTTGCGTTTGCTTGTGCTTTAGCAAGAATATCATAAGCTTTTTTCTTGGCTTCCTTAATAATGGAGTCCTGCGAAACAATTGCAGCAGCCCTTTTTTCAGCCTGACTTATAATATCCTCTGCTTTGGCTTTAGCTTCATTTAGAATTCTCTTCTCATCAAAAGCGATCAGTCTTGCTTGTTTAATTTCCTGAGGAAGATGCAATCTTGCATCATTAGTAAGTTCCCTTAATCTCTCTACATCTGCTACATATCTGTGACCACCGAACGGAACCGGCTTTGCCCTATCAAGCACTTCATCAAGCTCGTCCAGAATTTCATCAATTTTATTCATTAGATTTCTCCTTTACAACTAATCTTTGCGATATAAAATCAAGTACGCATTCGGGAACAAAATGACTTATATCTCCGCCAAACTGAGCAATCTGTTTTACGACACTTGAACTAAGATACATATTTTCAGATGATGTAGTCAAAAAAACTGTTTCAGCCCCCGAATATAATTTTTTGTTAGCTAAAGCCATCTGAAATTCATATTCAAAATCACTCACCGCTCTAAGACCTTTTACTATTGCAATAGCACCGACATTTTTGACATAATCAGCAAGTAATCCATCAAGAATATCAATAACAACATTATCGTACCCTTTTATATTAGCTTCAATCATCGTCATTCGTTCTGCAGCTGAAAAACTTGGTGTTTTTGACGGATTTGCAGAAATCAAAACAATAACTTTATCAAAAAGCAAAGATGCCCTCTTTATTATATCAAGATGACCATAAGTAACAGGATCGAAACTGCCGGGACAAACTGCAATTCTTTCCACTTTAATCATCCTTTCTGTCAGCACTATATAATGTTACTTCTATTTTACCATATTTATAATTTTTTTTCAACCTAAACTCATTAATTTCGTCAGGAAGAATAAGTTTTTTTTCATGTTCGCACAATATTTTCCCATTTTTGTTAATTTTTTCTGATAATAATGGTATTGTTTTTTCAATAATTCCTTTATTATACGGAGGATCAAGAAATACAAAATCAAATTTTTTATCAGTAATTTTTAAAAAATCTTCACTATTCATATTAAAAACAAGAGACTTTTCCTCAAATCCTGTTTTTCTTAAATTGGATTTAATAATTTCTATTGACTTTTTAGAATTATCTACAAAAACGGCTGCCCTCGCACCACGGCTTAAAGCTTCAATTCCAAGCTGACCGCTTCCGCCGAACAAATCAAGCACAAGAGAATTTTCTAACTCAAATTGAATTGAAGAGAACATTCCTTCTTTTACTCTGTCAGCCGTAGGTCTAACGTCCATTCCTTCTAATGTATCAAGCCTTCTGCCTTTGGCAGTTCCAGTAATTACTCTCATATTATTTTCCTTTGAATTTACATATTTTGAATAAATTTATATAGTTCTTTAGCTGTTTCGGCACTGATTCCAACTGCTGATGAAAGTTCCTCAGGACTTGCCTTTTTAAGAGAATCTTTTGTCTTATACTTTAAAATCAGTTTTTGGGCCTTTTTTTCACCTATGCCTTTGACTTTTGTAAGTTCATATGAATAGCTGCTTTTTGTATGACGGCTTTTCATATAAGCAATTGAAAATCTGTGTACTTCATCCTGAATTTTTGTAATAAGAACAAAAGCAGCTCTATTTTGAGAAACTGATATTTCTCCTCCGCCAGTGGAGATAGCACGGGTTCTATGCTTATTGTCTTTAACCAGTCCATAAACCGGAACTTCGACATTCAGTTTTTTTAATACAGGTAAAACTGCATTTACCTGTCCCTTGCCTCCATCAACAAAAATTAAATCAGGAAGTACAGAAAATCCTTCATCTTTGCCTTTCAGATATTCATTGAATCGTCTTTCAAAAACCTCACGCATACAGCCATAGTCATTTTGTATTAAATTATCTTTAATTGAAAAGCGCTTATAAGCTTTTTTATATGGTCTGCCGTTTTTAAAAACAATCATTCCAGCAACCATTGATGATGAAGATATATTTGATATATCGTAAGCTTCAATATATTCTGGAGGTTTTTTCATACCTAGAATTTGGCTTAATTCATCAAGCGCAGCAAGTTCCTTTCCAGTCCTGTCATTTTTTATAGAAAGATATTCTTCAGCGTTGCCTTTAGCCATCATAACATATTTAAGCATATGCCCTCTCTGAGGATATAAAATTTTAACATTATGACCGCATTTATCGATCAAAGCTTTTCGGACAAGATCATTATTTTCAAGTTCTGTATCTACGTATATTGTTTTAGGAACATCAGGTGCAGAAAGATAATACATAGGTATAAATGATTCAGTAAGATTATCCTCACATTCATTTTCAGTAAATGGATGTATCATTTTATCATATAGCTTACCGTTTCTATACATAAGAACAGAAACACACGAACCTTTAGGACTTCTTGCAGAAGCAAGAACATCACAATCCATGAGATTATCATCAAGTATTTTCTGGGTTTCAGCAGCCCTGGTAATGGCTCGGATACGGTCTCTTATTCGTGCAGCGCGCTCAAAATCCAATGATTCAGCAGCTATTTCCATTTCCTTTTGAAGTCGGTTAACTGACTTTTCGCTGCCGTTTTTTATATATTCAATTGCTTGATTTATGATTTCTTTATATTCAGCAGAATCAATGTTTCCGTTACAGACACCAATGCATTGATTAATATGAAAATTAAGGCAAGGCCGAGATTTTTTTGAATTTCCTATAAACTTATTTTTGCAGGTAGGAAGCTTAAAAACCTTGTTAACTTCATCCACTGTCTGCTTAGAAACAAAAGCGCTCATATAGGGTCCGATAAATTCTCCGCTGTTATCAAGCTTTTTTTCAGCAGTTATTTTAGGATACATTTCATTCGATATTTTTATATAATGATATCCTTTATCATCTTTAAGAAGTATATTATATTTAGGTCTGTGCTGTTTTATTAAACTGCATTCTAAAATAAGTGCTTCATATTCACTATCAGTAACAATAAAATCATAATCATAGACATTTTCGACCATTCTAGATACCTTTGGCGGGTGGTCTGGATTATTTCGGAAATAACTTGTAACTCTTTTTCTTAAGCTTTTTGCCTTTCCTATATAGATAATATGTCCTGATTCATCTTTCATTAAATAAACTCCCGGAGAAAGCGTAAGCTTTGAAGTTTTTTGTTGAAGAAATGATAAACGTTCATTCATACGATCCTCCGGGAATAAATTTATTTCTGATTATCTTTTATACGGATTTCTTTTCGTTTAATTTTACCGCCGAGGGTTTTAGGAAGCTCATCCATATATTCAATTATTCTTGGATACTTATATGGTGCAGTAATCTTCTTTACATGATTTTGGAGCTCCTTGGTCAGCTCGTCACTTGGACTGTATCCCTTTGAAAGAACAACAGTTGCCTTAACCACCTGCCCTCTTATAGGGTCGGGTGCAGATGTGATAGCACATTCGACAACAGCCGGATGTTCAAGCATGGCGCTTTCAACTTCAAAAGGTCCGATACGGTATCCTGAACATTTGATAACATCATCGTTTCTTCCAATAAACCAATAATGCCCATCTTTATCACGAACAGCCATATCGCCTGTATTATAATATTTTCCGCCAAGTGCAGTTTGCGTCATTTCTTCATTTTGATAGTATCCGGTAAATAGGCCCACTGGCGGGTTTTCTTTAACACCTGAAACAACGATGGTTCCTTCTTCACCAGGTTTTACTGGATTCCCGTCATCATCTAAAAGTTCAATATTATAAAGCGGTGCAGGTTTACCAGTGGAACCAGCTGAAGGTTCAAACCATTTAAAGTTTGCTATCAGTACTGTACCCTCTGTTTGTCCAAAACCTTCACGAAGCTTTAATCCAGTAAGCTTGTACCAATCATTAAATACCTGAGGGTTAAGCGGTTCGCCGGCAATACAGCAATTTTCTATATGAGACAGATCAAATTGTTTTACATCTTCCTGAAGCATAAAGCGAAACATTGTTGGAGGAGCGCAGAATGTTGTTATCTTATATTCAGTTATTTTTTTCAAAAGATTCAGCGGAATGAATTTATCCATATCATAAGCGAACACAACGGCGCCGCATATCCACTGACCATAGATTTTTCCCCATCCAAACTTAGCCCATCCGGAATCTGATACGCTCATATGCAGTTTATTTTCCTGCACCTGCTGCCAATATTTCGCTGTAACAATATGTCCCAAAGGATGAGCAAAATTATGCTGAACCATTTTAGGCATTCCTGTTGTACCTGAAGTGAAATAAATGAGCATTATATCATCCCATTTATTTGCTTCATTGCCTGACGGACGTTCAAAAACGTCTGAAAAGAGTTCAATCTTTTCTTCATAAAATTCCCATCCGTCACAAGGTTTGTCTACTATTATTTTTGTTTTAAGGGAATCAATATCAGCAGCGGCTGCATTAACCTGATCAATTACAAATTGATCATTAACACAAACAATTGCGGAAATTTCAGCGGCATTTCCTCTATAAACGATATCTTTGCGTGTAAGCTGAAGAGAACCCGGGATGAGAATTGCCCCTATTTTGTGCAATGCAACTGCACATATCCAGTATTCCCAGCGGCGGCGCAGAATCAGCATAACAACTGAACCTTTTTTTATTCCTATACTCTTGAAGTAATTCGCTGTTTTTGCTGAGAGTCTGGAAATATCAGCAAAAGTAAAAATTTTTTCCTCATTATGATCATTGCACCATACAAGAGCCTTTTTATCAGGTTCCTGTTTTGCCCATTCGTCAACAATATCAAAACCAAAATTAAAATTTTCAGGCACATTTACCTTATAATTTTTCTTGAAGTCTTCGTAGTTTTCAAAATCAATGCGTGGCAAGTATCTGTCTAATAACATTATAAACTCATCCCAAACTTTCAAATTTTAAGCAGTAATCAATCTGCTTTCATAAGCTTTTAATCCTTATGCTTTATATGCTAAAGCCCTTTGACCGATATCATTTCTATAATGCATTTTGTCAAAATTAATTTGTTTAACAGCAGAATATGCGTTATCAAGAGCATTTTTAAGCTCAGCAGCAGTTGCTGTAACTCCCAGTACACGTCCTCCAGATGTTTTAAAACAGCTGTCTTCATATTTAGTACCTGCATGATAAACAATATAATCGTCAAGCTGACCTTTTTCGTTAAGGCCATCAATTACAATTCCAGTATCATATTTTATAGGATAACCCCCGCTTGCTATTACAATACAAGCAGCTGATTCATTTTTCCATTCAATATTCAGTTCACTAAGATTTTCATTTATTACAGCATCAAATATATCGACAAGATCTGTTTTAAGAAGCGGTAATACTACCTGAGTTTCAGGATCACCAAAACGGCAATTATATTCAATAACCTTAGGACCATCAGGTGTAAGCATTAATCCAAAGTAAAGACAGCCTTTAAACTTTCTGTTTTCTGTTGCCATAGCCTCAATTGTAGGAATAAATATTTCCTTCATACATTGTTCAGCTACATTTTCAGTATAATACGGATTCGGAGCGACAGTTCCCATGCCTCCAGTATTAGGTCCCTGGTCGTTATCATTTATTCTTTTATGATCCATAGATGAAACCATTGGCTTTATTGTTTTTCCATCTGTAAAGCAAAGAACTGATACTTCTGGACCAGTTAAAAATTCTTCAACAACAACATTTAAACCGCTGTTTCCAAAAATTTTATCTTCTATAATGGAATTTACAGCGTCTTCAGCCTCTTTTAAATTCTGAGCAATAATAACGCCTTTTCCTAAAGCAAGTCCGTCAGCCTTTATAACTGTAGGAAATTTGTTTTCCTTTTTGATAAAACTAATGGCTTCAGAAGAATTATCAAAAACCTGATATCCAGCAGTTGGAATATTATATTTTAGCATAAGATTTTTTGAAAATACCTTACTGCCTTCAATGATAGCTGCCGCCTTATCCGGACCGAATGCCGGAAATCCTGCTTCATTCAAAGCGTCAACCATTCCTATTACAAGAGGATCATCAGGTGCAACTATAACCATATCTGCTGAAATTTTTTTAGCTGTTTCAACTACACCTTCAATATCAGTTGCTTTAACGGAAAAGCATTCTGCATATTTTGATATTCCTCCGTTACCGGGAGTGCAGTAAAGCTTATCAACTTTACTGCTTTCTGCCAGCTTCATGATTATTGCATGTTCACGGCCGCCTCCGCCTACTACAAGAATATTCATACATTTTCTCCTTCAGTACTTATTAAACAAATTTAAATGAGGCAAGTACTTCGTCAATTTCGTCAATCATCTCATCGTAAATAGATTCAACGGCAGTAGAATTTATTGCAAAAATTTTTTCACCATCAGAGATAAGCGTTTGTCTCATAATAAGCTTAAGTCCAAGGCTTTCCATTTCCATCATTATTTCCTGCGCATCATTTCCATTAAATTTAACTGATTCAGTACTTAAAACTTTATACCCAAAGCTTTCATATGTTGAAACCATTTCATCAACCATATCTTCAGGAGTAATTGCATAATCAATTGTCTGAATGCCAAAGCATGTTGCAGCTTCATTTTCATCTTCAATGTCTATATAATTAAAAGTACAATCAAGAACACCACCGGCAGATTCATTAAGAGTCCATTTATCATTGATTTCTACCTTATAGTCTTCAGTTTCATATACATTGCCCTGAAGTCCGGATTGAATTTCAGATGTTGAATCTAAATCACTTGAATCATCGTCACTGCTTTCATCTTCTGTTTCTTTGCTAGACTCATCGTCACTGCTCTCATCCTTGGAATCACTGTCAACTGCAGAAGCGGATGAAGAATCTGCTGAGGAATTATCCTTATCTGATTTATCGCAGCCTGCAAGACTGAGAAGCATTGTAGCTGCCATTAGCGCACATAATAGTTTTTTCATTTTAATATCTCCTTTAATTAATGATGGAATAATCTGATGCCTGTAAATGCCATAGCCATATTATACTTGTTGCATGTACTTATAACATGGTCATCTCTGATGGAGCCGCCTGGTTCAGCTATATATGAAACACCACTCTTTTTAGCTCTTTCAATATTGTCGCCGAATGGGAAAAATGCGTCAGATCCCAGACAAACATCAGTATTCTTTGCGAGCCATTCCTTTTGTTCTTCTTTAGTAAATACCGGTGGTTTTTCCTTGAAAATATTCTGCCATGCTCCCTCGGCAAGAACGTCCATGTATTCATCTGAAATATAAATGTCGATTGCGTTGTCACGATCCGGACGACGGATTCCGTCTACAAACTTAAGGTTAAGAACTTGAGGCGCCTGACGAAGCCACCAAATATCAGCCTTATTTCCAGCAAGTCTTGTGCAGTGAATTCTTGACTGCTGACCAGCACCAATACCAATTGCCTGACCGTCCTTAACATAGCAAACAGAATTTGACTGTGTATATTTTAATGTTATAAGAGAAATTATAAGGTCACGTTTTTTATCTTCCGGAATATCCTTATTTTCTGTTACAATATTTTCAAGCATATCATTATCTATCAAGAGATTATTTCTCCCCTGTTCAAATGTAACGCCAAAAACCTGTTTTCTTTCAATATCTTCCGGTACATAATCTGGATTAATCTTTATAACATTGTAGGTACCTTTTCTTTTGGATTTGAGTATCTCAAGTGCTTCAGGAGTATAATCCGGAGCAATTATTCCGTCTGAAACTTCCCTTTGCAGCATTATTGCTGTATCTTTATCACATGTATCAGACAAAGCAACAAAATCACCGTAAGAGGACATTCTGTCAGCGCCCCTTGCCCTTGCATATGCGCAAGCCATTGGGGACAAATCGCCTAAGTCATCTACAAAATATATTTTCTTTAGAGTATCTGAAAGAGGAAGTCCTACTGCGGCACCTGCCGGTGAAACATGCTTAAATGATGTAGCAGCGCAAAGTCCAGTTGACGCCTTGAGTTCTCTTACAAGCTGCCAGCCGTTAAAAGCGTCAAGAAGATTTATATAACCGGGGTTTCCGTTTAAAATTTCTATTGGAAGTTCTCCGCTTTCCATAAATATTCTTGAAGGTTTTTGATTTGGATTACAGCCGTACTTTAAAGACATTTCAGTTGACATCTTAAAAGTCCTCCTTAATTTTTATTATAAATTTTAGACATATATGTACCGTCAGATAAATTAATATATCTTACAAATAAAGAAACCTTATTGCTTTCATTTAGACTTTTCCAGAGAGAACTGCCAAATTCATTGATATCATCCGGAACTGAAATTAATTTTGGTTCTCCCTCAAAGCTTGGAAGAGGATTTCCATCACCCATATAAGTATGAATAAAGTGACCTTCACCGTCGATAGGATTACTATATGAATAAGTAAATCTGCTGCATGAATCAGGATTGCCATCAGCACTTTTCAGTATTGACATTGAATAATTATAAATTTTGTCAGGTTCGATCTCCATTATACATGAAATTCTTGGTGTATAGTTTGGAGCATCCGGTTCAAATTCCCTGGTTCTGAGAGACTGCTCAAAAGTTTTTCCCTCTTTCATTAAGTCATAAATAGTATCTGTCTGGTCACCGTTAGTAACGATAGTTTTATTTTCAAGTACTCTTACAGGAGAATAAATAATTAGACTTGGATCTGAAAGCTTCGCAGGATCAAATGCCTGTGTTCTAATTCCTTCCCCATCTTCAACAAAAACTCTGTTACGGCTATTTTCACTGCGTCCCATTATGAAATAAGCAGTAACAGCATATTTGCCATTAGCAGATTTGCCTGCAATAATACCTCTTCCTGGATATGAATTACTTTCGAGTTCACTGTATATGTCAATTTTTTTCATCTGGACCTCCTAATCTTTGATTACAAACGCTTTGCCACCGGATATTTTTATCTTGTCACTGCAAAACAGAGCAACAGCTTCAGGAAGTATTTTCCATTCAGCTTGTTCCATTATTCGCTTTTGCAATGTTTCCGGAGTATCATTATTTTTCACTTCAACTGGTTTCTGCAATATTATTGCACCTGCATCAGCTTCTTCATTCACAAAATGCACTGTTGCACCGCTGATCTTTACTCCATATGAGAGAGCAGCTTCATGAACCTTTAATCCGTAATATCCGTTTCCGCAAAAAGATGGAATAAGCGCCGGATGTACATTTATAATTTTATACTGATAAGCTTTTACTACATCTTCACTCAAGATAGTCATAAAACCTGCAAGTACAATTAAATCTGCTTGTTCCTCTTTAAGCGCCTCAAGTATAGCATTACTATAGCTTATAGTATCGCTGTACTCTTTTCGTGAAATTACTCTTGACGGAATTCCATGTTTTTCAGCTCTTTCCAGAGCAAAAGCGCCGGGCTTGGAGGCAATAACGCAGGATATTTTTCCGTCCTTAATCTCTCCTCTTTCCTGAGCGTCAATAAGCGCCTGAAGGTTTGTTCCTCCGCCGGAAACAAGTACAACAATATTTTTTAATTGATGAGTTAAACTCATATTTAACCTCCGTTAAGCAGAAAATTTAATTATCAGCTGATAATAACTCCTTCATCACCCTCAGTAAGCTCACCTAAAACATATGCATCAGCGCCGGATGCGTTAAGAACTTCCACTGCTTTATCAGCATCATTCTTGTCAACTGAAACAATCATTCCAACACCCATATTAAATGTATTGAACATATCACGTTCAGGAATATTACCTGTTCTTGCAATAAGATCAAAAATAGGAAGAACTTCTACCGCATTTCTTTCAATCTTTGCAGTGATTCCGCTTGGAAGTGAACGAGGAATATTTTCATAGAATCCGCCGCCTGTTATATGAGATATTGACTTGACATTAACTTGTTCGAGGAGCTCTAAAACAGGTTTAACATAAATTTTAGTAGGAGTTAGCAAGCATTCACCCAGCGTTGTTCCAAGATCAGAAAAATGTCTTGCAAGTGTTTGTTCATTAACTGTAAACACTTTTCTAATGAGTGAAAATCCATTTGAATGCACACCGCTTGATTTTATAGCGATAAGAACGTCACCGGACTTCTGTTCATCAGGCTTGAGAATTTTTTCCTTATCAACAACACCTACTGAAAATCCGGCTACATCGTACTCATCAACCGGATAAAAACCAGGCATTTCAGCTGTCTCACCGCCGATAAGTGCGCATCCGGACTGAACACAGCCGTCAGCTATACCAGATACAATTTCAGCTACCTTTTCAGGATAATTTTTTCCTACTGCAATGTAATCAAGGAAAAACTGAGGTTTTGCTCCGCAGCAAATTATATCGTTAACGCACATAGCAACACAATCAATGCCTATAGTATTATGCTTGTCCATAAGAAAAGCAATTTTAAGCTTAGTGCCTACTCCGTCTGTTCCTGAAACAAAAACCGGTTTTTTTATGCCTGTAAGATCAGGTTCAAAAAGACCCCCGAATCCTCCGATTCCGGAAAGAACTCCGTTTGTTACTGTTCTTGCAACATGAACTTTCATAAGCTCTACAGCCTTATATCCAGCGGTAACATCAACGCCCGCTTTTTTATAGCTTTCAGAATAGCTCTTCATTAAATTAATCCTCCAAAATAATACTACTATTCGCCGATTTTTCTTTCAAATTTATCCTTTGGCATTTCCTTTGGAACTTTAACTGGATATTCTCCTGTAAAGCATCCGACGCAAAAATCACAGTTTGCTCCCTCTGCAATTTTCTTGACGCCTTCTACACTCAGGTATCCAAGTGTGTCAGCTCCTATTTTTTTTGCTATTTCATCAACCGGCAGTTTACATGCAATAAGATTTTCCTTACTGTCTATATCGGTACCAAAGTAACATGGATTTGTAAAAGGCGGGCTTGAAATTCTCATATGAACTTCTTTTGCACCGGCTTCTCTGATCAGATTAACAATTCTTGCACTGGTTGTACCCCTTACAATACTATCGTCAATAAGAACTACTCTTTTTCCTTTTACAACGTCTTTTAAAACATTAAGCTTTATCTTTACTGCATTTGTACGCTGTGCCTGAGTTGGCTGAATGAAAGTTCTGCCTACATATCTATTTTTTATAAATCCCACTCCATATGGGATTCCTGACGCTTTAGAAAAACCCAATGCCGCATCAAGTCCGCTGTCAGGAACACCGACAACAACATCAGCTTCAACCGGATGTTCTTCCCATAAAATTTTTCCGGCATTAAGTCGAGCCTGATGTACACAAACTCCTTCAATTATAGAATCCGGACGAGCAAAATAAACATATTCGAAAACACACATGGAAGTTTTACCCCCACAATGTGTTCTTATAGAATGAACCTCACCGTCAACAACTATAATTTCACCAGGTTCTACATCTCTGATAAACTTAGCGCCTATGCTGTCAAGTGCGCAGGTTTCTGAAGCGAAAACCACGGCACCGTTTGGAGTTTCACCCATACAAAGAGGTCTGAATCCGTTTGGATCACGTGCTGCAATTAGTTTTGTAGGCGACATTATTACAAGTGAATACGCACCCTTAAATTTATACATAGCCTGTTCAACAGCTTTTTCAATTGACGGCTGAAGAAGTCGCTGTTCAGTTATTGCATAAGAAATAGCTTCAGTATCATTTGTATTATGAAAAATAGCTCCTTTAAGCTCATATTTTTCACGAAGCTCTCTTGCATTTATTAAATTTCCATTATGAGCAATAGCCATTGGACCTTTAATATGCCTTACAACAAGCGGCTGAGCATTAGAACGATTTGAATTACCGGTTGTCGAATATCTAACATGTCCAATAGAAATATTTCCTGTTCCGAGTTTATTAAGCTGTTCCTCATTAAACACCTCCGGAACAAGTCCTAAATCCTTATGATAAGAAAACAGACCCTTGTCATTGACAACAATTCCGCAGCTCTCCTGGCCACGGTGCTGAAGAGCGTACAGAGCAAAATATGTATCAGAAGCAATATCAGTAGTTTCTTTGCTGTAGATACCAAAGACTCCGCATTCTTCATGAATTCCCGTTTTCAAATGAAATCATTCCCTTCCATTCCAACAGTATGTACAAAGCTGACATTCAGGTTTACCAACGGCTCTTACTGTTCCCTCAAGAGACTGGAACTCAAGTGAAGTAAGTTTAAGTCTGCGGCAAATTTCGTCCCTCAGCAGTTTTCCTCTTTCTGTATTGGAATCACTGTACTCATCAATATATGCAACTCCCTCAACGCCTTCGTTTTCTTCAATAATCTGTCTTGCAATAAGTTCAAGCTCAGAGTGGCTTGCTGAGAAGTTAAGGTACTTACATCCATACATAATCGGCGGACAAGCTGAACGCATATGCACTTCCTTTGCACCGTTTTCATACAGAAACTCTACTGTTTCTCTCATTTGAGTACCCCTAACGATACTGTCGTCGATAAACAGCAGCTTTTTACCTTCAATAAGTTCATGAACAGGTATAAGCTTCATCTTCGCTACCTTATTTCTCATTGATTGGTTGGTAGGCATAAAGCTTCGCGGCCATGTAGGAGTATACTTTATAAACGGTCTAGCAAAAGGAATACCGCTTTTATTTGCATATCCAATAGCATGAGGTACACCCGAATCAGGTACGCCGCATACAAAGTCCACGTCAGGAAGTTTTCCGTTTTTAATATCTGTTTCAGCCATGATTTCGCCGTTTCGGGTTCTCATAGTTTCAACGTTAATTCCCTCATAGCTTGCATTAGGGTAACCGTAATATGTCCAGAGGAATGTACAGATTTTCATGTTATCTGTTCCCTCAGCCATTATTTCATAGCCATCTATTGTAAGCTTAGTAATTTCTCCTGCCTTTAGTTCATGACAAGTTTCATAGCCAAGCTTCTGATAAGCAAATGATTCAAATGAGAAACAATAGCCATCAGAACGCTTTCCAATAATAATAGGAAGTCTACCCGTTTTATCTCTAGCACATATGATAGAATCTTCAGTCATGATAATCAGTGACATTGTTCCCTGTATTTTATCCTGAGCATATCTGATTCCATCAACAAAAGTATCTTTCTGAGCAATTAAAGCCCCTATAAGACCAGCGGAATTTATTGCACCGCTGCTCATAGTTTCAAAGTTAGCACAGCCCTTTTCAAGAAGTTCCTTTGATAATTGCTCAGCATTTCTGATTATGCCAACAGAACAAACAGCATATAGTCCGAGCTTTGAACGAACCATAATAGGCTGAGGGTCAGTATCACTGATACATCCGATGCAGACCTTACCTCTCATTTTCTCTACATCTTTTTCAAATTTAGTTCTAAAAGGTGAATTTTCTATGCTGTGAATATTTCTCTGAAAACCCAGTTCAGGGGCATATGAGGTCATTCCTCCTCTTCTGGTGCCCAGGTGAGAGTGATAATCAGTACCGAAAAAAACGTCCTGAATACAGTCGTTTGAAGAAACTGCTCCAAAGAATCCTCCCATAAATTACTCTCCCATCACTCTCTTCATCATTTCCTGATATGCTTCCTCTACTCCGCCCATATCTCTGCGGAATCTATCCTTATCAAGCTTTTCATGAGTTTTGGAATCCCAGAAACGGCAGGTATCAGGAGAAATCTCATCGGCAAGAATAATCTGGTCATGGAATCTTCCGAATTCAATCTTAAAATCAATCAGATCAATACCGATTTCCTTGAAAAATTTTAGCATAAATTCATTGACTTTAAATGCATATTTAGTAATATCCTCTATTTCCTTTTCGGTTGCAAGATCAAGACCAAGAGCATAATACTTATTAATAAACGGGTCGCCGAGGTCATCATTTTTATAACTAAATTCAAGTGTAGGCTGTTTCAGCGGAGTTCCCTCTTCTATACCAAGTTTTTTTGAGAAGCTTCCGGCTGCTACGTTTCTTATAATAACTTCAAGCGGAACAATTTCTACTTTCTTTACAATTGTTTCTCTATCAGATATTTCTTCTACGAGATGTGTAGGAACACCCTCTTTTTCAAGCAGCTTAAACATAAAGTTTGTCATTTTATTATTAATTGCGCCTTTACCTGAAATAGTTCCCTTCTTTTCGCCGTTGAAAGCAGTAGCGTCATCCTTATAGTCAACAATTACATAATCGGGATTATTTGTAGCATATACTTTTTTTGCTTTTCCCTCATAAAGCTGTTCTTTTCTTTCTAAATTTTCCATGATAATCTCCATTCTGCCAATACGGCATAAATTTTCCAAAAATTTATAGTCAGGCGCAATGCGCTGATTTTAACGTAAATTAAAATTTATTGATTTCTTCTGAAATAGCCTTATCTTTTGCAAGTACAGCTTCAGCCATGCTCTTTTTCATATTAATGAGTTTTTCAGCAAGTTCCGAATCAGAAAGTGCAAGGATTTGTACTGCGAGAATTGCTGCATTCGCAGCTCCATCAATGGCAACAGTTGCAACAGGAATACCGCTTGGCATCTGCACTGTTGCAAGCAAAGCATCAAGGCCGTCCAGAGTAGAGGATTTTATTGGTATTCCGATTACCGGAAGAATTGTATGTGCAGCAAGGACACCGCCAAGATGAGCTGCTTTTCCGGCTGCGGAAATAATAACGCCAAATCCGTTCTTTTCAGCATTTGCAGAAAATTCTGCTGCTTCGTTTGGGGTACGGTGAGCAGACATTACATGAACTTCAAAAGGAACACCGAATTCCTTGAGCTTTAAAACAGCTCCCTTTACAACAGGCAGATCACTGTCGCTTCCCATTATAACAGCAACTTTTTTACTCATAAAAATTTCTCCTTTTTAAATCCGGCGCTGCCGGTTAATTATAATTCATTTTTGTTAATGCTTTTAAGAATGAGCTTTCCGCTCTTTTCATCATTAATAATATTAAGGGATATTTCTGATATAATATTTTTTATTTCAGTGTCCCCTACTTTATAATCGTAATCGGCAACTGCCGAGAAAACATAAGATAACGAATCAGAATTTTCTTTTACTGAAATAGAACAGGTGGTAAAATTATTTAGACTGCAGTTATCGAAGATGTTATTTTCTGCAAGCGCGGAATAATACTGTTTTTCAGTTAACCCGGAAATAGTTTTCTTATCGTTTTTAATAAGCGAATCTAAATAAATAGATGAAATATTCATAATTTCAGAAAGCTTTTTTTCATTTACAAGAGACAAAAGTTTCTCATCTTCTGTTTTAAAATAGATAAGATGACCGTCTGCTTCTCTAATCATATCAGCAGTAATTATTTCTATATGACCATTAGAGACAACTGCTGAAAAAGTATCCTTATCTTTAGTAAGAATAATTTTATCGTCACGCAGACTCACACTGTCCCATTTATAACCGCTTAGAAGATTACCAGAAACATCAAAAATTATAAATCCATTTTCTTCACTGACGTAGCCTTTTACTAAACCTTGTCCAACAGGATCAAAGCTCTGAAAGATAAACGGAGTAATAATATTATCGTCAATATCAATTATTCCCATTTTTTCTATACCGTTAAACATTTCAGAAACGATAAACCTGTCCGATTTCAAGAAATGAATACTATTCCATTCTGGTTCAACAATGACTCTTCCGTCATCATTAACTACTCCTACGCCTCCGTCTTCGCTGGTAAATGTTCTGTAACCGTTGGCGCTTGAGTTGAAATCTGTAATAATACCATGATCCGGTTCCTTTTTTTCAGTACTTTTATTAACGTCAAAATAAAATTTTATTAGGGCTGCTGACAAAACAATAAGTACAGCAAAAAGAAAAACAAATATCCATTTCAGATAACGATTAGACTTTTCAGATTTTCCTGTTACAAAAATCTTATTTATTTTCTTCATTTAAATTTTTCCGCACTGATTCTTCTGTTTCGCTTGCTAAATAAATGGGACGCCTTTTGGTTTCCATGTATGTTTTAGAAAGATACTGACCAAGAATACCAGTACAGAAAAGCTGAAGTCCTCCGATAAAAAATATGGCACACATAATTGTAGGGAATCCCTGCACATTTTCTCCAAAGACCAGAGTTTTAATCACAATTGCAATTATCCAAATAAACGAAACAAGACAGCTTAATATTCCAAGCAACGAAGCAAGAGCGAGCGGAGCTGTTGAAAACGCAAATATTCCCTCAAGTGAATATTTAAACAGTTTCCAAAATGACCATGCAGTTGTTCCAGCCGCACGCTCAACGTTTTCATATTCGATATATTTAACATTAAATCCGACCCAACTGAATATACCCTTTGAAAAGCGGTTATATTCTTTCATTGAAAGTATGGAGTCCACCATCTGACGTGTCATGAACCGAAAATCCTGAGCTCCGTCCACGATTTCAGTCTGAGAAATTTTATTCATGATTTTATAAAATTTCTTTGCAAACCATGAGCGTATTTTAGATTCTCCCTTTCTGCTTACACGTCTTGTTGTTGCGCAATCATACCCTTGTTCTGTAACATACTTATACATTTCTGGTATAAATTCCGGAGGATGCTGCAAGTCCGCATCCATTATTACAACGTAATCGCCTTTGGCATTTTCCAGACCAGCGTACATTCCGGCTTCCTTACCAAAATTTCTTGAAAAGGAAATATAACGTACACGCTCATCGTTCTTTGCCATTTCACGCAGCTGCATTAAGGTATTATCCTTTGAGCCGTCATTGATAAATAATAATTCAAACTCAAGTTCCTTATGTTCAGACTGCATTCCGCTGATAATTTTCTGAATCTCATTATAAAAAAGCGGAAGAACTTCCTGCTCATTATAACAAGGCACAATTATGGAAATTAGTTTCATATTTATGCTCCCTTACACATAACAATACAACTATATAATACACTAATTTGAGCAAAAATGCAAGTTATATTTTCTTTTTATTGTAAATCGGCATATTAATCAACATTTTTAACCTTATTTTTTTACTTAAAGTGAATATTACTTGCTAAATTCAGCAAAATATATATATGTCAAATAAGAATTTAAAATTATTACTGCCATTAATATCAGGACTTTTAACTGGAATATCTTTTATTATACCTTATTTTGGATTTATATGCTTTTTTTCAATAGTTCCGCTGTTTTACAGTATTCTATACTGCAATAATAATTTGGCATTTTCTTCAGTATTTATTTTTTCTTTTGCATTCAGTTTAACTTCTGATATATGGTTTATGAATATAGGTAATGACCTTACCGATAATAAGCTATATGCTTTTTTTATTTCTTTATCAATTATTTTATTGGTGTCTTTTGTATTGGCATTATTTCATTCAATTCCCTTCTCAATATATAAATACATTGTCAGCAGTAAAAAAATAAAAGTAAATGTTATTTTATTGAGCTTTTTATATATTTTCGGAGAATGGATTTCCGGTGTCTTTCCGCCAATTGCTTTTCCCTGGAACAGATTATGCAATATAGTAAGCGGGATTACTCCGTTTATTCAATCTGCGTCAGTTTTAGGAGGATTATTTATATCATTGAGCATTTTATGCATCAATGGTTATCTGTCTGTATTTCTACATTTTTTGATCTGTAAAAAATTTAAAGAAAGCATACTTGCAATATTATGTTCTATGTCAATTTTTTTAGTTAATATTCTTTATGGGTATGTGGTAATGAATAATAAATTCCCTGAAAAAGAAAATCATAGCGTTTTGCTTGTTCAAGGAAATTATCCGAAAAAGGAAAAGTGGAATCATGTTCCTGAGGAGATAGTCAAAGCTTATATTGAAATAGCAGAAAGTAAAATGAGTGATACCCCTGATATTGTAATTTTTCCTGAAACAGCGCTTTCAGCAAATATTTTTAAGGATCAGACCCTTCTTAAGGTTCTGACGGAATTTTGCGTTAAGCATAACACTACTATTATTACAGGTGCTCAATTGAAGGATGAAGAATTAATTTACAATGTCTGCGCAGTTATAACTTCGGACGGAATTCACCCGGACATATACCGGAAGCAAATTTTGGTACCATTCGGAGAATATAATCCTTTCGGAATATTTACTTTTATATCTTCAGATTTTTCGGCTGGTAAAGAATGTGTAACAATTAATACCGATATAGGAAAAATAGGAAGTGTTATTTGCTTTGAATCGATATTTTCTGATAGTGTTTCTGAATGTGTAGAGGATGGTGCTGAGGTTATCACTATACTTTCAAATGATTCTTGGCTTGGAGCAAGTATACCCCTTTATCAGCATCATACTCATTCGATTATCAGAGCAGTAGAAAACAGAAGGTATGTCCTTACCAGCACAAATACCGGCATTTCATCAGTAGTAACACCTTATGGAAAGATCCTTGCTGAAACTGAAAAAAATACAAAAAGTTCAGTATCAGCAGAATTTTGCATGATGGAAAACTTAAGCATTTATGCATTTACAGGAAATATAATAATAATTCCATCATGTATTATTATTTTATATGGATCAATAAAAACATTTTATAGGAATAAAAGAAAATAATTTATTGTTGCATTAAGTAAATTTTTGGGTTATAATTAAATATGAATTATTCTTGTAGAGGAGTATTGACAAGTTATGAAGGACGGGTTCGTCAAAGTAGCCTGCGTCACCCCTGATTTAAAGGTGGCAGACTGCACATATAACAGTGAGCAAATTATCAGTTATTTAAAAAAAGCTTATGAAAAGGGCGTTAAAGTTTGTGTTTTTCCTGAATTATCTATAACAGGATACACCTGCGGTGATCTTTTTTTTCAGACAAGTCTGCTTGAGGCAGCCAAAACTGCTCTAAAAAAAATTATTGAATCTTCTGAAAATTATGAAATGATTTTTGCTGTTGGGCTTCCGTTTGCACATAAAGGAAAAATATATAACTGTGCAGCGATATGCTGTAAGGGAAAGCTTCTGGGATTTGTTCCTAAAAAGCATATTCCTAATTATTCTGAATTTTATGAGGCAAGACATTTTACTCCCGGAATCCAAAAAGGTTCTGCCGATTTTTTCGGTACATCAGTTCATATTGGCACTGACTGTGTATTTAAATGTACAGACATGCAGGATTTCATCTTAGGCGCAGAAGTTTGTGAAGATCTCTGGGTAAGCGATTCCCCTTCAGTAAATCTTGTCAAGCAAGGTGCTACCCTTATAATCAATCTTTCAGCAAGTAATGAAATTATAGGAAAAGCTGATTATCGGCGTACTATTATCAGAGCTGAATCCGGCAGTCTACTCTGTGTATATGCATATGCAAACGCTGGAATCGGAGAATCTACAACAGATATGGTTTATTCTGGTCATAGTATTATTTCTGAAAATGGAGCCTTATCCGCTGAATCAAAAATGTTTGAACACGGAATAATAACTTTTGACGCTGACCTAAAAAAAATCAATACAGAGCGCAGCCGTTCAAATACCTTTCAGAACGATGAGCAGACTCCGGAAAATCCGTTTCTTGAAATTGAATTTTCCTTGTCTCCTGAAACAATTAAACTTGACAATTATATTTCTCCGGCGCCTTTTGTTCCTGGAAACCCATCTGAACTTACTGAAAGATGCGATGAAATTTTTAAATTGCAGGCTGTCGGTCTTATGACCCGTCTGCGCCATACCGGTTGTAAAAACGCAGTAATAGGACTTTCAGGTGGGCTTGATTCTACATTGGCTCTTATAGTTACTGTACGAGCGTTTCAAATGCTTGATCTTGACGCTAAAGGCATTACTGCTGTTACTATGCCGTGTTTCGGTACTACCGACAGGACCTATACAAATGCCTGCCGTCTTGCAGAGGCATACGGTACAGAATTGCGTGAAATAAATATAAAGGAGAGTGTAAGGAGTCATTTCAAGGATATAGGTCATGACGAAAGCATTCATGATGTTACCTATGAAAACGGACAGGCAAGAGAACGTACACAAGTTCTTATGGATATTGCAAATCAATGCGGTGGTATGGTTATTGGAACCGGAGACCTTTCAGAGCTTGCTCTCGGATGGGCAACATATAACGGAGATCATATGTCTATGTATGCGGTTAATGCTTCTATTCCTAAAACATTGGTGCGCTATCTTGTTGCTTACGAGGCCGGGTGCTCCCATGAACCGCTGAAAAGTATCCTTGAAGATATTCTTGAAACTCCGGTTAGTCCTGAGCTTCTTCCTCCGGATGAAAATGGAACTATTTCGCAGAAAACAGAAGACTTGGTCGGTCCTTATGAACTTCACGATTTTTTCCTATTCTATATGCTGAGATATGGATTTAGTCCTTCAAAGATATATAGAATGGCTTTAAAGGCTTTTAGCCAAACATATGAACCTGCAGTTATACTAAAATGGGAAAAAATTTTTTACAGAAGATTCTTTTCTCAGCAATTCAAGCGTTCATGCCTGCCAGATGGACCTAAAGTTGGTACAGTTACTCTCTCACCAAGAAGCGATTTTAGAATGCCCAGCGACGCTTCTGCTAAGATATGGCTTGACGAACTTGAAAATCTTTAGTTTAAATAATTAATACGGTATTACCGTATTAATACATAAATACATATATCGGAGGAATAAAAATGACTTACAAAGAAAGTTTTATTAAATTTATGGTTGAAAGCGGTGTTCTAACTTTCGGAGAATTTACACTTAAGAGCGGAAGAAAAGCTCCTTATTTCGTAAATACCGGAAATTATAATACAGGAGCTCAGCTTGCACGTCTCGGAGAATACTATGCTGAATGTATTATAGAAAATAACGTTGAAGCAGATACTCTTTTTGGACCGGCGTATAAGGGAATCCCTCTTGCAACAGCGTGCAGTATTGCTCTTTCAAATAAGTATGGTAAAAATGTAAACTATGCTTTTGACCGTAAAGAAGCTAAAGACCATGGTGAAGGCGGAGTAATTGTAGGCAAAAAGATGCAAGACGGAGAAAAAGTTGCAATTATAGAAGACGTTATTACTGCCGGTACTGCAATACGTACAGTTTTGCCAATTCTGAAAGAACAGGCAGACGTTGATATTACCGCTCTTATTATTTCCGTTGACAGAATGGAAAAAGGAAAGGGAGAGCTTTCAGCAGTGCAGGAAGTTAAAAAAGATTTCGGAATAAACGTATACTCTATTGTAACAATGGAAGATATTATTGAAGCTATTAAAAATGAAGTTATTCCTGGAAAAGAGTACCTTGATAAAATGCTTGAATACAGAAATACTTACGGAATTTAAGATTCCCTGCTATTGACATTTGTATTTTTATATGATATTATATAAAAAAGCATTGATGGGAATAGTAGCGTTAATTTAAGCTTTCAGAGAGTTTTCGGCAGGTGAAAGAAAACAGCATGATTTAATGTGAATACGCCCCTGAGCTTAATTCCTGAAAATAAGTAGGGACTTACGGGTAAGCCCGTTACAGCTTTGAGGTCGGATATTATTTTATTCGATAAACTGAGGTGGTACCACGGTAATTTTATCGTCCTCTGTCCATTTATGGGCAGAGGATTTTTATTTTAACGGAGGATAAATATGAAAATTTATGAAGAATTACAAGCAAGAGGTTTAATAGCTCAAGTCACTGACGAGCCTGAAATTCGTAATCTTATAAACAATGGCGGAGCACGCTTTTACATAGGATTTGATCCGACGGCTGATTCACTTCATGTAGGTCATTTCATGGCTCTTTGTCTTATGAAAAGATTGCAGATGGCAGGTAATAAACCGGTAGTACTTATAGGCGGCGGTACAGGCTTTGTAGGAGATCCGTCAGGACGTACTGATATGAGATCAATGATGACGGCAGAGACTATTCAGCACAATTGTGACTGCTTTAAAAAGCAAATGGAACGATTTATTGAATTTGGTGATGATGCGGCTATTATGGTTAATAACGCCGATTGGCTTCTGAAACTTAATTACGTTGACCTTCTTCGTGATGTTGGCTCATGCTTTTCAGTAAATAATATGCTTCGTGCAGAATGCTACAAGCAGCGTATGGAAAAAGGCTTAAGTTTCCTTGAATTTAATTATATGATTATGCAGTCGTATGACTTCTGGTATCTGCATAACAATTACGGTTGCAATATGCAGTTCGGCGGTGACGATCAATGGAGCAATATGCTTGCCGGTACTGATCTTATACGTCGTAAGGAAGGCGATGATGCTTATGCTATGACCATTACTCTTTTGATGAACAGCGAAGGAAAGAAAATGGGAAAAACTGCAAATGGTGCAGTATGGCTTGATCCCAATAAGACTTCTCCTTTTGAATTTTATCAGTACTGGAGAAATGTAAACGATGCTGATGTTATGAAATGCATAAGAATGCTGACATTCCTTTCTATGGAAGAAATTGAAGCTATGGAAAACTGGGAAGACAACCGCATTAATGAGAAAAAAGAAATCCTTGCTTATGAGTTAACTGCATTGGTTCACGGCAAAGATGAAGCAGAGAAAGCCAAGGAAACATCATATGCTTTATTTTCAGGGATCGGCGATAAGTCAAATATGCCTTCAACTTCTATCTCTGAAGATAATCTAAACGATGGCAAAATAGGCATCCTCACACTTTTAGTAAAAGCCGGACTTGCTTCTTCAAATGGTGAAGGAAGACGTCTGGTGCAGCAAGGCGGAGTTTCCGTAAATGACGAAAAAATTACTGACCCGTCAGCACAGATTGCTATTGATGAAGAAGTGATAATTAAAAAGGGTAAAAAGGTCTTTCATAAAATTATCAAAGGCTAAGTTTTTAGAAACCATAAAGTATTAAAATCCCCGCAATAATATGCGGGGATTTATTCATTGTTTCACCTTTTATATTAACACTTAGTATTGGTATTGCATAATATGAACTAAGAAAATCTTAATTGAAATGAGGGCTCGTTATGAACGAAAAAATAAATTTTCTGATTGCAGGCGGAGATCTCAGACAGGTCTATACAGCAAAAGCTCTTTCACAGGAGTACAATGTATATGCTCTCGGACTGAGCAAAAATCATATAAATACAGATAAAATAAATTTAATTGAAAATATTGATGATGTTCCTTATGAGGTTGATCATATAATTCTTCCTCTTCCGGTATCACAGGACGGTGAATATATAAACGCTCCTTTTAGCAGCAGAAAAATAGCCGCTTCAGAACTGATTCCTCATATCAAAAACGGAGGTATAGTCTTCGGAGGAAAATTTGATGACATCTCCCAAAAGATTTTCATTAACAGCGGAATAGAAACCATAGATTATTTCGATCGAGAAGAACTGAACGTACTTAATGCTGTACCTACTGCTGAAGGTGCAGTTCAAATAGCAATGGAAGAAACTGCTTCAACTATTTACGGACAAAACATACTGATAACAGGTTTCGGACGTATATCAAAGGTTTTAATTAAAATTCTCAACGGTATGGGAGCTAATGTAACTGTAACAGCAAGAAAGTATTCTGATTTGGCATGGGCTGAAATATATGGATGCAAGTCGGTTCATACATCTTCACTGCATGAATGTATAGATAAATTTGATATAATTTTCAATACTGTTCCGGCAGTGTTATTTGATGAATATATGCTTAATAAGCTGAGAAAAGATACACTTATGATTGATCTTGCTTCTAAACCAGGAGGAGTTGACTTTGATATTGCCGGAAAGCTTGGTCTTAAAGTAATATGGGCATTATCTCTTCCGGGAAAAGTAGCGCCGGTAAGCTCCGGTGAAATAATCGCTGGTACTGTTCTTAATATCCTTAAGGAGAGGGGAAAATCAGATGACTGAATTGTCGCAGGTAAAAATAGGTTTTGCCTTAACAGGATCATTCTGTACATTTGAACGTGCTTTTATTCAGGCAGAGGCATTAAAGCAGACTGGAGCAGAAATAATTCCTATAATGTCTTTTAATGCTTCATCTATAGATACTAGATTTGGAAGTGCGAAAGATCACATAGAAAGATTAGAATCAATTTGTAATAATAAAGTTATCAGAACAATCGAAGAGGCTGAACCGTTTGGACCGAAAAAAATGGCGGATATTATAGTAGTCTGTCCATGTACTGGAAATACTTGTGCAAAGCTTGCTATGAGCATAACTGATTCACCTGTTACTATGGCTGTTAAGTCACATATAAGAAACGGAAATCCTGTTGTTATTGCTCTTGCCTCCAATGATTCTCTTGCAGGTTCAATGAAAAATTTAGGATTACTTATGAATATGAAAAATTATTATTTTGTTCCGTTCTATCAGGATGATTATAATGGAAAACCTACTTCAGCCATATGTGATTTCACAAGAGTTCAGGAGACAATCACAGCAGCGCTTAATAGAAAACAACTACAGCCAATTTTATGCTAAGTTATATAAAATAAAAACGACAGGTAATAAAACCTGTCGTTTTCAGTTATTTAACTGCTTTTCTTATAATTGAATTTGGCGGAAAATCCATCTCACTTAAAAAACTGAACTTCATCATAGCATGATTAAGTACTTCAAGAGGTTCTCCATTTTCGTTAAAAATCTTATTTAATTTCATAGTAACAGGTTGTTTTCCCGGTACCATTATTTCTATTTCATCTCCTGAAAAAAATCTGTTTCTTTGAGTTGCATAAACTATGCCGTTTTCACATTTGTCAATAACAGCCACAACATCGTAGTTTCTTATATAACCACCGGTTTCATAATACTGACAATCTTTTGGATGACCAAAGAAAAATCCTGTACAATACTTTCGATGGCTGACTTTGAAAACTTCATCGCTTATCCATGAAGGAAGCGGTATACCTGGATTTTTTAAATGCCAGTCAACTGCCATCCTATATGCATTTGTAATTACAGAAACATAATAAGATGATTTAGCACGTCCCTCTATTTTAAGACTCGTAACGCCTGCGTCAGCAAGCTTGTCAATATGATTAATCATACATAAATCTTTTGCATTAAGAATATATGTTCCGTTTTCATCTTCAAATACCGGATAAAATTCGCCTTCACGTTTTTCTTCCATAAGATGATAACCCCATCTGCATGGCTGCGCACATTCTCCCCTGTTGGCATCTCTGTTAACAAGGTAGCTTGACAAAAGACATCGACCGGAAAAAGAAACGCACATAGCTCCGTGTACAAAAACTTCTATTTCCATGTCTTTAGGGCATTTTGCTCTTATTTCTGAAATTTCTTCAAGTGAAAGTTCTCGGGCAAGCACTACTCTTTTAGCGCCCATATTATAAAGTTGATTAGCAGTTGCATAATTTACAATACCCGTCTGAGTAGACATATGAATTTCCATATTAGGAGTAAACTTTTTTACAAGGGTCATAATACCAAGATCAGCAACAATTACTGCATCTATTCCGCATTCTTGAGTATTTAGAATAAATTCACCAAATTGCGGAATTTCATTATTTCTTGGCAGCGTATTGCAGGTAAGATATACTTTAATATTTTTTTGATGAGCAATTTCAACGGCTTTTTTTAATTCGTCGAAGTTAAAATTATCAGGTGACGCTCTCATACCGAATCCTTTGCCACCAAGATAAACAGCGTCAGCACCGTAATCAACAGCAGCATTGAATCTTTCAAAATCTCCTGCGGGTGCAAGAACTTCCAATGTTTTTTTATTATCCAAGATTAATAATCCTCATCTTCCTCATTGTTTTCATTATTAGCCATTTCTCTTTGCTCTTTTACCATTCTTTCATTTTCTTCATGTTCTTCTAAAGTTTCTGCAAAGAATGTTTCTTTTGTATCAAGATTTGCGTAGAAGAAATAGTAATCCGTATCCGCTGGATTTAAAACCGCTAAAATTGCGTCCATACCTGGATTGCCAATTGCTCCAGACGGAAGTCCGTTGCATATATATGTATCATAAGAGTCAAAAATTGCATCAGACTGTATTTCAATATTTGGTTTTATTACTTCATTTACATATTTACCAGTAGGATCAGATTCAAGCTTTGGAAATTCTTCCTGATTATTCAATCTGTTAAGAAAAACTGAAGCAATTTTTTTCATTGAATCTGTATCACCTGCTTCTGCCTGAACAATTGAAGCTAGAGTAATAGTTTCATCAAGAGTCAGTCCGGCATTTTTCATTTGTGTATATAATTCAGCAGTAATTTTGTTGTCAAAGTTTTTATAAATCTTTCGGCAAACTAATTCAGGTTCCATATCTACATAAAATGTATAAGTATCAGGGAAAAGATAGCCTTCCATCCTATAAAATTTAGATGAAAAGGATTCCGGCAGTGAGGATTCGAATTTACAATCATATCCTCCGGCATTGAAATAGTAAATAAACCTATCAGCGTCGCATACACCTGCTTCTTCAAGCTGTTTAGCGGCAGTATATAAATCGACACCCTCAATAAATGTTACATCAACTGTTTCACTTTCCTCATATTCATCAGTAGTTAGCTTAGTAATTATAGTTTCATATGCAAAACTTGGACTCAGTTCAAAATCTCCTGGTTTGAATTGAGTTCCATAATCCCCCATTTTTGCCACAATTGCAAATGCTTTTGGAATTTTAATAATACCCTCATCGTAGAGAATTTGAGAAATTTCATTAACATCTGCTCCCTCGGGTATGGTAACAATTTTATACGACTCTTCCTTACCGATTGCAAGCATGTCCTTTCCTACTGAAATAATCATAACAGAAAGACAAATTGCAATTGTAAATATAATAACAGTTAGTATAAGTACAACCTGAAGTCTGACAGCACGTTTCTTTTTTCTTTTTCTTGGATTACTTTCCCGTCCCTGTTTATTTTCCTCAGGGTTTTCAGTATAAACTTGTCTGACAGTTTTTGTACCATCCTTTGAATTATAAAGACTGGGTTTATCCTTTTTGGCAGTGTTATAAATATTTTCAGTATTGCTTGTATCAGTTTTAATACTTCTTGTATTGACATGACCAGTTTTAGGAAGCTTTTCTGTATATGCACGATTTTTATTATCTGTACTGTATACCCTGCCCGTTGGTTCGCTTCTGTATTGACCTTTGTCATTTCGTTTTATATCCGAAACGATTTTAACGCTGTTATTTTTATTATTAAACTGTCCGAGAATTTCCTCCAGCATTCTGTCCTTGTCAGAGTTTTTCTCTTTATTATCCATTATAACCCTCCAAAAATTCTTCAGTAACAAGAAAATCTACATTTTTATCATATTTGTCAAGAGGAAGCATATCGGCAATAAACCGGAAATAACAGATTCCTATTGAAATAATATTATTTACAGAAAGGAAACGGTCATAATAACCTCCTCCATATCCAAGACGATAACCTGATCTGTCAAAAGCAAGCCCTGGAACTACGCAAACGCATTTGCTGAAATCAGTTACTATTCTGCTTTCATTTTGAAATGGTTCAGCTATTCCGTACCTTGAAATTTCAAGTGCTTCACCATCATTATAATAATAAAAATTCATGCTATGCTTTGCACCGCATCTTGGCAGTGCAATTTTTTTTCCTTCACAAAAACAATGTTTGATAATCAAATCAGTATTAGTTTCTATATCCGTGGATTTGTAAATCAGAATTGTTTCAGCATTATCAAATTCGCTGCATTTTTTTATATTTTCAAGAATAAGATCATCGGCCTTCATTTTATATTTATTGTCAGTTTCTAATCTTTGATTTTTATATTTTTTTCTTAAATCAAATTTTTTAACATCAATTTCATTCATGGTAAATAATAGACTCACGGAGTATTTCACTCTTTTCCTCGGAAATAAGCATCTTTATTAATGCAAATGAAAACTGCAAAGCAGTTCCTGCGCCTCTTGAAGTAATAATATTTCCATCTATAGTTACATCTTCAAATACGATATTTGCACCAATAAGGTGATCTTCAAGACCCTTGTAACAAGTCGCATTTTTACCATGCAATAGATTTTTATGACCTAAAATTGAAGGCGCTGCACATATAGCAGCAATATACTTTTTATTTTCTGTACAGTAGTCGATGGCTTTCTGGACGTGCTCCGAAGCTTCAAGATTCAAAGTTCCAGGCATTCCTCCCGGAAGAATTATCATTTCAATATTTTCGTCAAGTAAAATATTTCTATCTTCAATATCTGTATTTACTGTTATACCGTGGGAACCAGTAATATAATTACCGCCTATACCTACAGTTACAACGTCAAGCCCGCATCTTCTGAGCATATCTATAGGCGTAATAGCTTCAATCTCTTCAAATCCCTCAGCAAGGAATACATAAATCATGATTATCTCCGTTCTGCCGTATTTACGGCTTATAATTAAAACGGCAAAACAGCCGTATATTTTTCAACCATAAAAATTGGATTATATGAACGTTTTGCTTTTCTTAATCCTTCTATTCCCAGGTCCTCTTCACGGTTAATATATTTTAATCCAGTAGCAGCATAACGTGCAAATTCGTTATTAATCGCTGCATATAGACCACTAATTGACGCATCAGCTTTTTCAATATGAACGCAAAAAGTGTTACTATTAAGCTTCTCCCCAATTGTAAATGCTTTTACCTCATTATCAACAGTTATTACTCCGCCTTTAAGTTCAAGTTCCTTAAAATATGAAAAGTAAGTATGGATAGCATACTGTTCTACAATGGCTGAATGATCGTCATATCCGTTCTTACTGTTATAAGTCATTGCGCTGAATGTAGTACAAGCTTCAAAATCTTTTTCTGACATTGGATGAAACTCCCAGTTGCAGTGTTTCATTTTAGCAAGATGATTACGTTTATTATGAAATTTTTTGCCTTTTAAATTAATAAGATCATCAGCAAGATAAATATAGTCGCTATAGTCCTCGGATTTTTTCAGAATAAGATTTTCACCATAAATATTTTTTAAAATATTTATTCCATAATCAGTTATTCCGGTAATCATTATCTTTTTACCTTCCGACTTAGCAAATGCGCTTAAAGTGCTGAATAGATCCTTATAATCCCCTGTACCAGCAGGAAATGTAAAACTTTCATATTCTTCATCTTCTGATTTGATAATATAAAAATCCTTATATCGGCATATCAGCGAATCATTAAGACGCCGCCATGCCAAATTATTAGCAAAACTATATTCACACCCCATAAAATCTGATTTTGTAAGAAGTTTGTTTATCCAGTCTCTATCATTTATATTAATTTCACGAAAATTAAGCATTTGATTACCTATTTTTAGCCTTTTCCTTTATTTTATCGAATTCTTCTTTCACCTGAGCTGACATTCCGCAGCTCATTTTTCCTTCTGAGCAATTTCCACAAACACAGGAAGGTCCAGAATTAATAAATAACAATGGTGCAGTTTTAAAACAAAGCTTGTACATTTCCATTGCCAGCGCCCTTATTTCCCACTGTGCCCTTTTACAGCACCGCAGTTTAAAAAAATTCATAAGACTTCTTACGTTCATTGTTACAACCATTTTTGTCTCGCAGGCATTGGGCAGTACGAATCTTGCATCCTCAATGGCTTTTTTCTCAGCTTTTGATTTTGCTTGTTTTTCATTAATTCCGGCTTCAAGAAATTCGTTGTAGTATTTTTTTGAAAGATTATCTGCTATTATATTATATGCTGTAAATGAGTCATTCATAGATTTAATATACATTTTTTCTATTTCAGGGTTAGATGATATTGAAGGAGGAGTTATAAAAATAAAATTATCTTTTTTAACATAACGTTGACTCTGAACGGAAAATGAAGCTAATCGATGTCTTGTTATCTGAGCCAACAATGTTCTGGATACTCCTTCAATTCCAAAAGTAAATGTTACATGTTCCACAGGGCTTTCATGTCCCAGATCAGCCAGCATTTTTATAAAATTATTAGTTTTTTCATCTGTTAATCCATTCATTATATTTTCACATGAAGAGTCTGAATAACAAAGTTTAGCGGCTGCCGCAATTATTTTTTCCGGATTCGGAGTATTTTGTATTAAAGTTACTTTCAAAACAATAAACCTCTTTATTTAATATTAATTCTTTATAATTATACCATTTTCACAGCCTAACGTCAACTATTTTATAAATAAGAAAAAAACCGCTGATTTTAGCGGCTTTGTTATTTATCCATATAAACAAAAAAGGAGAAACTGTTAAGTTTCTCCTGATTTACAATAATTAGTCACTTACATAAGGTAAAAGTGCAATGTATCTTGCTCTTTTGATAGCAACTGTAAGCTGACGCTGATGGTATGCACAAGTACCAGTAACACGTCTTGGCAAAATCTTTGCACGATCAGTCATGCACTTTCTGAGCTTTGCAATATCCTTATAGTCGATTTCTTCGACTCTGTCAGCACAGAACATACAAACCTTCTTGCGTGGTCTTTTAGCACCGCGAAAGTTTCTTTCCTTTTCCATAACAGTAAACCTCCTTAAATACAAAGTTTATCAGAACGGTACTTCACCGTCACTGAGAATTTCTTCAAAATCTCCCAGATCGCCGAGCTGAATAGAATCATCTGCCGGCTGTGACTTTGCAGGAGCTTCCTGTACTCTGTTATTTTGATACTCTGAGGGCTGCTGAAAACCATTGACGTCACCGATTCCGCTGTTAGCAGCACTTGCTGCCTTTGATTCCCCGAATGAAACATTATCAGCCTGCACGTCCATTGAATAATGCTTTACGCCGTTTGAATCAGTGTAATTATTATTCCTTAGACTGCCTTCTACGATAATCATTCTTCCCTTAGAAAAATATCTGCTTACAAATTCTGCAGTTTGTCTCCAAGTAACAACGTTAATAAAATCAGTCTGTCTTTCTCCGGTATCCCTTGACTTATAAGATCTGTCAATAGCAATGCTAAACCGGCATGATGATATACCGGACGGAGTTTGCCGAAGTTCCGGATCAGCTGTAAGCCTTCCCATAAGTATTACTTTATTAAGCATTATGAAGTCCTCCTGTTTAGTCCATGTTACTTAACAGTAACCAATGAACGAAGAACACCTTCTGTGATGTTCAGCACTCTGTTGAGTTCTGCCGGGAAATCCGGCTTTGATTCGAATGTGTAAAGCACATAATAGCCTTCTGTTTCGTCGTTGATTTCATAAGCGAGCTTACGCTTGCCCCATTCATTAACGTCCTCAACAGTAGCGTTCTTCTCAATAAGAGACTTAAACTTTTCCATAAGAGCCTTTACATTCTCTTCACCCGCAGCGATGCTGTAAACAACCATTACTTCATATTTAGCGGATACCTTTGCCATTCTAAACACCTCCTCCTGGATTAGCTCATTACTTTATGCATGAGCAAGGATAACAAAATAATTATACTACCTTTATTTGAACTTGTCAAGTATTTTTTATATTTTTTCAGCCATAAGCTTTATATATTTTTTAAATTCATCCCCTATTTCCGGATGTTCAAGTCCGACTTCTACTGAAGCTTTAAGAATGCCCAGCTTATTGCCCATATCATATCTTGTTCCTGTAAAATCAACGCCAGCGATACCGCTTTTCTGCGCAAGAATCTTCATTGCGTCTGTAAGCTGAAGCTCGTTTCCGGCGCCGTACGGAATATTTTCAAGTATTTCAAATATATCAGCAGGCAAAACACATCTTCCGAGTATAGAATAAAGAGAAAACACCTGATCTGGTTTTGGCTTTTCGATCATATCAGTTACTTTAAAAATATTGTCTTTATACGGTTCAATTTTCATTGAGCTATATTTCTGAATATCCTGTTCTGAAACTTCCTTAATACCCACTGCTCCGCAAAGACCTGTTTCTTCATATGCACGTATGAGTTGCCCGATACATGGATCTTCGCCTATAATGACATCATCGCCGTAAAGCACTGCAAAAGGTTCACTGCCAACAAACTTCTTAGCCTGTAAAACAGCATGACCAAGACCTTTTTGCTCCATTTGCCGCACATATGTTATATTAGCAAGACGTGTTACGTCTACAACCTGTTCCAGCATCGGACGCTTTGCCTCTCCGCCGGCAATAAGCTTGTTCTCAAGCTCAGGATTACGGTCAAAATGGTCTTCCATTTCTGATTTACCGCGGCTTGTTATAATCATAATATCTTCGATACCGCTTTTAGCAGCTTCTTCAACAATATATTGAATCGCCGGCTTGTCAACTATCGGAAACATTTCTTTTGGTATCGCTTTAGTAGCAGGCAGGACCCTTGTTCCGAGTCCCGCTGCAGGTATAACAGCTTTTTTAATTTTCATATATTCCTCCGGATTTTAATAAACGTTAAAAATAAACATCAATAATAATGTCATTACTCCCTGAACAAGTAAAGTAATTACAATTCCTGCCGTACTTGTTCCACCGCATTTACGTATAGCTTCTGCTGAATTATCAGCATTTTCTGATTTGATATGCTTTACTTTCTTTAGAACATGCCGGTAATAAAGCCAATTTGAAAACAAAAACATTGAAATTGTATAAGCAATATTCAGGTAATAAGTAAGATTTGAAACAGCTTGAAAAGCCACACTTTCAATATTCAAATTCTGAAGTATTCCCCCAGCCATGTTCGTTTCAACCATATAATACATAAGGGTCGGCAATGAGAGCATAAAAGATACTGCAGTTGTAAAAGCTGCAAATAACCACATTTTTCTGTTTGCAAAATAAAACTGAGGAAAAAAAAGACAAATAAAATTAAGTGAAATCTTTTTTCCTGTATCTTTCATTCTTTTGAACATAGGCAGATAATAAAAACGATTTTTTCCGACAAATTCTGAAACATCTGAAAGCGGAGTTCCTTCAAATTTTTCGTCAGGATTCATACCGCAGTATTTATCTTCAGGATTAATCCCTATTGCTTCCATACTTCCGAAAGGAAAATCATTTCTTTTGAATCCGCCCTCATGTCCCGCTTCTGTTTTGGGCTGATTATTGAGCAGAGAATTTCCGCAGCGTTCGCATATCAGTGAATGTGCTTTATTTATTGCGCCGCACTCGCCGCAGATTTTATTATGTTCATCCCGACTATCTGCTGTCTCTTCCGAATTAACAGATTCTTCACGTTTCCAAGTTCCGCCGCTCTCATGAAGAGTATTATTAATACATTCCCCTTTTTCAAAATAACATTCCCTATGATACGGAGTTCCGCACTGCGGGCATACCACTATATCATCACTTTCGGAAAATTCCTTTTCGCATATAAGACATTTTGCACCATTATAGCTTGCCATTATTTCCTCCGGTTAGTGTATGATTTTTTAGTAAAAAAACCAGATTTTATATAATCCGATTTCAAATATACTACGCTTATTATACCACATTTTTTATTTTTTTCAATTACTTTTGCAAAATTTTAAAAAAAATTTGCAGTAAACTGATTTTTGTAGTATAATAAAATACATGCTTTTATAAATGAGCATATTACATCTATATCCGTTTAATTTTGATTATTTTTAATTATACCGCCGTTTATTTTAAATTATATATACGGCAGAATGGAGATTAATATGATATTACTCGACGAACTAAAAAATGAATTGGTTTCATACCTGCCGGAAATCAAAGAGCTTGCCGATGTACTTAACATTGAAAACTCAAAAATTGAGCTTGAAGAACTAAGAAACAAAGCATCTGAACCTGGATTTTGGGACGATCTTGACCGCTCACAAAAGGTTTTACAGAAAACAAAATCCATTGAAAATAAAATAGAAAGTCTTGAAAAGCTGTCTTCTCAGCTTGAAGATCTTATTGCGCTTACAGAACTTTGTATTGAAGAAAACGACGAAAGCTCTTCTGATGAAATCTCAGAGGGACTTGAATCCTTTAAAGCAAAGCTTGAAAGCGAAAAGCTTGCAACTCTTTTGACTGGAGAATATGATAATCTAAACGCTATTGTTACATTTCACGCCGGCGCAGGCGGTACTGAAGCTCAGGATTGGGCAGAAATGCTTTACAGAATGTACAACCGATGGTCTGAACGCCATGATTTTAAAATTAATCTCCTTGACTACCTTGACGGTGACGAAGCTGGTATGAAAAGCGCTTCTCTCCTTGTTGAAGGTCCTAATGCGTATGGTTATCTTAAATCAGAATCCGGCGTTCACAGACTTGTAAGAGTATCTCCTTTTGACTCTTCCGGCAGAAGGCATACGTCATTTGCAGCTATTGAAGTAATTCCGGAAATTGACGATAATACAGATGTTGATATTAGACCGGAAGATATTAAAATGGATGTGTTCCGTGCAAGCGGCGCTGGCGGTCAGCACATTAACAAGACTTCTTCTGCTGTCAGACTTACTCATATTCCTACCGGAATTGTAGTTGCATGCCAAACACAGAGAAGTCAGCTCCAGAACAGAGAATTTGCTATGAAGATGCTTCGTTCAAAGCTTATTGAAATAAAGGAACGTGAACACCTTGAAAAAATATCCGATATAAAAGGTGTTCAGAAAGAAATTGCATGGGGCGCTCAGATCCGTTCTTATGTATTCATGCCTTATACAATGGTAAAGGATCACAGAACAAATTTTGAAACTGGAAATATCAACGCAGTAATGGACGGCGATTTAGACGGCTTTATAAATGCTTATCTTAAATCGCTTTCACACGGAACTTTAGAAAAACAATAATATTATATCTCATGGGAAAACTTTTTATAAAAGTCTTCCCTTTTATTTTTTAATTTTCAGTTTACAAAAATGCCATATTATGATATAATACCTTAGTATAAAGATGAAATCGGAGGGACAAAAATTGTCAGTAGAAAATATCCGCAATTTTTGCATTATAGCCCATATTGATCACGGAAAATCAACTCTTGCAGACCGTATTCTTGAAAAAACTTATACAGTTGCAGAACGTGATATGGAAGAACAGCTTCTTGACAATATGGATATAGAACGTGAAAGAGGAATTACAATAAAAGCACGTGCCGTACGCTTAAATTATAGAGCAAATGACGGTAAAGAGTATGTGTTTAATTTAATTGATACCCCAGGACATGTTGACTTTAATTATGAAGTTTCACGTTCTCTTGCAGCCTGCGAGGGCGCGGTTCTGGTTGTTGACGCTTCTCAGGGAATAGAGGCTCAGACCCTTGCTAATACTTATCTTGCAATTGAACATGACCTTGAAGTGGTTCCAGTTGTTAATAAAATAGATCTTCCTTCAGCAGATCCTGAAAGGGTTTGCGAAGAAATAGAAAATGTTATCGGAATACCTGCAATGGATGCGCCTAAAATTTCTGCTAAATCAGGAATAAATATTGAACAGGTGCTTGAAAAAATCGTAACCGATGTTCCCGCCCCTTCAGGCGATCCTGAAAAACCGCTTAAAGCCCTTATATTTGACAGCTACTATGATGCTTATAAAGGCGTAATTATTTATGTAAGAGTTAAAGAAGGCTCAGTAAAAATCGGCGATACAATAAAGCTTATTGCTACAGGCGCAGAATTTACTGTTGTTGAAGCCGGATATATGGACGCAAGCAATCATATAAATGTAGGTTCTCTTACTGCCGGAGAAGTAGGCTATATTTCAGCGTCAATTAAAAGTATAGGTGATACTCAGGTAGGTGATACCGTAACACTGTCTGATAATCCATGCGATGAACCACTTCCAGGTTACAGAAAAGTTAATCCTATGGTTTACTCTGGTATTTATCCTGCTGACGGCGCAAAATACGGTGATCTCCGTGACGCACTTGAAAAACTTCAGCTTAATGATGCTTCTCTTTCTTTTGAACCTGAAACTTCCATTGCTCTTGGCTTTGGTTTTAGATGCGGATTTCTTGGTCTGCTTCACATGGAGATTATTCAGGAACGTCTTGAGCGTGAGTATAATCTTGATCTTATCACTACTGCTCCATCAGTTATTTTTAAAATTAAACTTACTAACGGAGAAATAAAATATATTGATAATCCTACTAATTATCCTGATCCAGGATTGATAGAATGTGCTGAAGAACCGATGGTTAAAGCTGAAATATTGGCTCCGTCTGATTTTGTAGGCAATATCATGGAACTTTGTCAGGAACGTCGTGGAATTTTCAAGGATATGAAGTATATCGACGAAACAAGAGTCACTTTACACTATGAACTTCCGCTTAATGAAATTGTTTATGACTTTTTTGACGCTCTTAAATCCAGAACAAAGGGATATGCTTCATTTGATTATGAAATGATGGGCTATTCTCCGTCAAAACTTGTTAAACTTGATATTCTCCTGAACGGAGACATAGTTGATGCACTTTCATTCATCGTGCATAGTGACAGTGCTTATACAAGAGCAAGAAAAATGGTTGAAAAACTTAAGCAAAACATTCCAAGGCAGCTTTTTGAAGTACCTGTACAGGCAGCGGTCGGCGGAAAGGTTATTGCAAGAGAAACTATTAAAGCCATGAGAAAAGATGTTCTTGCAAAATGCTACGGCGGTGACATTACTAGAAAGAAGAAACTTCTGGAAAAACAGAAGGAAGGCAAAAAACGTATGAGACAGCTCGGTACGGTCGAAGTTCCACAGGAAGCTTTTATGAGCGTTTTGAAGCTTGATGAATAAATACATTTTTAAAGAATTTTCCATAAAGCCGCAATGGAAAATTCTTTCATTTAGTTATTTGCGGCGGAACGGAGATTAAGTATGAAAAAATATGAATGTCCTCATTGCGGTGAAAAAACAATAACTCCTTTAAAAAAAGCTTTCGCCGGAACTCAAAAGTCTAAGGGAGTAAAATGTCCCAATTGCGGGACTCATTGCACAAACGGAATGCAGTCATCAGTGTTCAGATGTATTATTTCTTTAATTGTTCTACTCATTTCAGTAACTTCCTATATTAAATGTCAATTTAATATCAGCGCTGCTGTAATTTCTATATCACTGGTTTCCGGATTCATTTTAACACGGCTTTTTGATGCTTTTTTCTATCCGCTCACAGTTAGTCTGAGAATGGATCTCAATCAATGACGGGAATTTATATTCATGTTCCATTCTGCGCCGTTAAATGTCCGTACTGCGATTTTTATTCATGCAATTTCAGCCTAAACAAAATCAGTCAATTTAAAGATGCCCTTATCAGGAATATCATGGTGTATCCTGCCGGAATTAAAGCAGATACAATTTATTTCGGCGGCGGTACACCTTCACTTCTTCCGCCAGAGTTTATTACCGAAATAATCAGAAGTATATCAAATCATTTCGATCTGCATAATCCGGAAATAACCTTAGAAGCAAATCCATGTACTGTAAACAAGGGTAAATTATACGAATACAGAAAATCGGGAGTTAATAGACTTTCTTTGGGTATTCAGTCAGCGTCCGATGATGAGCTTAAGTTCCTTGGAAGAAAGCATAATTATGATAAAGCAAAAGCAGCTGTAGAAGACGCAGCTGAAATGGGATTTGAAAATATCTCATGTGATATGATGATCGGTTTACCTAATCAGACAGAAGAAAGTATTGACTATACAATAAAACAATTTATTGCTTTGCCTATACAGCATATTTCTTCTTATATACTGAAAATTGAACAAAATACAAAATTTTATCATGATTCAGTTTCAGATATTATTCCTGATGATGATACAACAGCAAATTTGTATCTTTTTATGACTGAACAATTAAATAAAGCTGGATTTTATCAATATGAAATTTCAAATTTCGCATTGAACGGATTTGAAAGCAAGCATAATTTAAAGTACTGGGAATGTAAAGAATACATAGGATTCGGTCCATCTGCTCATTCATACTTTAATGGAAACAGATATGCAGTGACAAATGACTTAGAAGCATTTATAAAAGCTGATAAACAAAATGAATTTATTACGGATAATAACCCAGGACAACAGGAAGAAAAAATTATGCTGGGATTAAGATTAAAAAAAGGAATATGCTTAGATGACTTTCCTGAAAGAAAATCTTATATTTTAAAAAAGTCATATTCATTAGAAAAGGCTGGTTTATTGGAAATAAAGGATAATTATTTGAATCTAACGCCTAAAGGATTCCTTGTATCTAATAGTATAATCAGTTCATTAATATAAAACGCCATCGATTTTCGATGGCGTTAATTTTATTTTTTTTTGGATTTGTGCGAAATTATAATATATATTATAATAAGCGCAGCCGCTGCCAACGCAAGTACTGCATAAAGAATAACATTCCTTTCATCTCCTGTTTTCGGAGCTGCCGCCATTAAGCTTAATAAATTCAATTTTTAATTCCCCTTTCAAGATACCTTTTCATTAAAATATAATCATAAACATTTATTACTTTATCATTATTCATATCATGCTTGAGATCGTCCTCAGTAATTTTACTGATATTTACAAGCTTGTTTTTAATAATTTCTATGTCATCATAATCAATTTTGCAATTTTTATTATAGTCACCTTTGACATAAGTAGTTGTCGGTTCTGTTTCGGATATATCAGGCTCTGTATTTTCATATATATAATCATTCTCACAAAGTTCTGGATAAACAAAGCCCGGAGTAATATATTCTGTATCCGGTGTATGCCGTACAAAATTTGCTGAACCCTTTAAAAAATAAGAGTATTTAATCGGAGATGTCTCTAAGTCTGTATCGTCCCAAGTACAGTCAATGCCATACCATTCACCGTCATCCATCTGAACGTAATTCCACATATGAGCAATTTTAGTTTCAGTATCAAAATTTCCTACGACGATAACACATGGAATGTTTTCTCTGTCACATAAAAGTTTAAATGACTTTGCATAACCTTCACAAACAATTTCTGAATTTTCATCACAGAAAAATCCATATACGGAGTCTCTGTATGTACCGTTAATATTGTACACAGCTTTTTGAGCAATTATATCATGTATATACTTTACTTTGCTATAATTATTATCTCCTAAAGTTGTAAAATTTTCAAGTGATTTTTCTAATTGAATCCGGCAGGATTCTGTTGTCTTTGCATCAATAAATTCATCTTTTATCTCAGTCAATATTTTTATACCAAATACCTTGATTGTATATCCGCCAAATATTTTTCTTGAGGATTTTACATCACTGCACGTTAAACTAATTGACTTTTCATTTATCCAGAATACTTCCGGATAATCAAACATAAATGCATTTTTAGCGCTATAAACAGAATTTAAAATTTCCTGCCAAAATTCATTTTTTTCATCATCGCTCCATTGACTTATATCAGGAGTTGACCTGTTAAACGTAAGACTTTCGGTCAAACTTATTTCCAGTTCATTAATTGACGGACTAATCCAATTATCCTCCATGGCTTTATAAGAGGCTTTGTTATTTGCATCCAACTGATCGTAGAATCTGTAAGTTTCTTCATTAAATAAATAAGTACAGCCAGGAACATCAACGGTATATTGCTCTAAGACTTCATCTGTAAGCTGGAGCGTTTCATCGATTCCGGTTTCCTCACTGGTTATCTCAAATGCTGCTGCCGATATGCCATTAATAATAGGAGAAACAGAAATCATTGAAACACTGAAAATTAATGCAGTAAAAAAAGAAATAAATTGTTTTTTCATTAGAATATATTATACCTTTACAATATAATATCCTCCTTTCGGCATAACTTTCAGTACCATATCATTAATATAAATTATACAATAATGCTCTTTAATTGTCAATACATTTTCCTACACATTGCATAAAAAACTAAAAGCATACCCTGTCAAATATTTTATTCATATACGCAATTGCAATTCCGAAATTCGTAACCGGGACGCCTTTGCTTTCCAATATCCGCTGTTTTTCCAACATAGCTTTTCTGTTTATCATACAGCCCCCGCAATGGATTGCCAGTTTGTATTCAGAAAAGTTTAAATTAAATTGCTGCCCTGAAACAATTTGAACGTCAATATTTTTACCTGTATATTTACGCAGCAAAGCTGGAATTTTTACTCTTGCTATATCGTCTTTCATAGCATGATGAGAACAGCTTTCCATTATAAGTACCTTATCCCCGTCGCATAACTCATCTATTTTTTCTGCGCCTCTAATGAATCCTAATATATCTCCCTTAACCTTAGCCATTAAAACTGAAAAAGATGTAAGCGGAATATCTTCTGGAATAATAGCGTTTACTTCTTTGAAAATCTGAGAATCCGTTACAACAAGAGCCGGTTTGCATTTGACTTTTTCCATGACACTGGTTATATTATCAAGGGAAGCTGTTATTACGACACAATTATTATCCAAAAGATCTCTGGTAACCTGCACTTCGGGTAATATAAGTCTTCCCTTAGGCGCCTGAACATTCTGCGGAGCAACAAGCAATACAAAATCACCTTCATTCACAAGATTACCTGTAAGTGACGGCTCTGATTCTGATGTTGGAATGATTTCTATTAAAGCTTGTTTTACTTTATCAATACCTGATTTGCTTTCTATATTTGCTGAAACAGTATTTGTCTTCAGCTTATCAAAATATAAATCAGATTTTATTCCATTTATTTCATTTATAACAATTAAAAGAGGAATTTTTCTTGCTGAAATTTCTGCAATATATTTTTGCTGACGCATAATGTTATCACAATGAGAATTTATTACCAATACTGCCGCATCACATACAGCAAGCTGTTCCATTGTTTTCTTTATCCTAATATTTCCAAGCTCACTTTTATCATCAAGTCCGGCTGTATCTATAAATACAACCGGACCCAACGGTAGAAGTTCCATCGGCTTAAATACAGGATCAGTAGTTGTTCCGGCAATGGGTGAAGTCAGTGCAGTTTCGTGACCCGTTATAGCATTAATAAATGTAGATTTTCCAGCATTTGTATCTCCGAAAACTCCGATATGTATTCTTATTCCCTTAGGAGTTTGATTAAAATTTGAAATCATAAAACCACCTTAAAATCTGAAATCTCTTTGGCCGGATTTTATTAATAAAATATATTCGTCAAATTTATTTCTGACCTTTTCGTCCAGTATGTTTTTACGTTCTTTTTGTATTACATCAAATGTAAGCTGATTAAACTCTGCGTCACCGTAATCAAGAGCATACTCTGCAAGTGTAAGCATAGCATTAGGCAGACAGCAGTTAGAAATATCCCCTGTTTTAGCAAGCTGCATAAATCTGTCCCCTGTTCTTCCAGCACGATAACAAGCAGTACAAAAGCTCGGTATATATCCGTTCTTTAGCAGAGCTTTTGAAACCTCCGCTTCTGATCTTACATCTGATACCTTAAACTGAGCAGTACTCTGATCGTCCGAACCACTGTCACATTCCCCGCATTTAATTCTTTTTGCGTAACCTCCTACTCCGGTACAGGAACCGCCGCTGGTTTGGGAAATACCCAATGAAATAATTTCATCACGAAAATTCTGCTCTTCTCTTGTAGAAATAATCATTCCTGTATAAGGTACAGCAAGACGAATTACAGCAATTATAGTTTTAAACTGTTCATCTGTAACTATATTTTGGAAAAGACTAAGGTCAACATCTTCAGCCATTTTCACTCTTGGAATTGATATTGTATGAGGTCCTACCCCAAATGTATCCTCCAGGTGCTTTACATGAAGCATCGTTCCTATTACTTCATATTTATATTCATACAGACCATAAAGAACTCCTATACCGACATCGTCAATGCCGCCCCTCATTGCTCGGTCATGAGCAGTGGTGTGATATTCATAATCGCTTTTTGGCCCTGACGGATGCAGTTTTTCATAGGTAGGTTTATGATATGTTTCCTGAAACAGTATATAAGTTCCTATTCCCGCTTCTTTTAATTTTTTATAACTCTCCTCATCTGCAGCTGCAATATTTACATTAATTCTTCTTATTTCACCGTTTCCGTTTTTAGTGCTATAAGCAGTTTTCATGCATTCAAGGATATAGTCTATATCACAATTTATAGGATCCTCCCCTGCTTCAAGAGCAATTCTTTTATGCCCCATTGCTTCAATTGCTCTGCATTCCTCCGCAACTTCTTGTTGAGTCAGTTTTTTTCTGCAAATACCGGAACCAGTGTGATAACCGCAGTATTTACACCCATTTATGCAATAATTTGAAACGTATAGCGGCGCAAACATTACTATTCTTTTTCCGTAAATTTTTTCCTTTATTTTTCTTGCCATTGCGAAAATACCTTCACGCAGAGCTTGGTTATCCTTATTTTCACAAGCATGAAGAAGAACGGATACCTCATATCGGTCCAGGCCTGAAAGAGACTCCGCTTTCTCGAGTATTTTTTTCACCATTTCCGTGTCATTCATGTGATCTTTGCCAAAATCAAGTACTTTTATTATTTCATCATGGCTGATAAAATTTTCAGCTAAATTTGATTTACTGTCAAACATAATTTACCTCCGTTATTTTTTGGATATTGCCGCCTTAACTGATACGCCGCTTATTTTTCCGAGTTTACCGGTAAGACCGCTTATTGTATCAGCGTCTGCATCAACAGCAAGAGAAATTACTGAAATGCCTCTTTCACGATAAGGTATACCCATTCTTCCAATGATAATAGAATTATAATTATGAAGAATTTCATTGACATATTCTGCATAAACAATCTCCTCAATAATTATTCCTATAACAGCTATTCTCTTTTCCAAATAAATGCCCCCTTAAAATAATAACGCCCGTTCAGAAACGAACGGACGCACCACAACCATATAGAAATTTATGTTGTAATCCGATTGCTCAGAATATGCTCCTCGCAGCCCGATAACAGTTTTCTTTCACTTATTATAACATGAATTAAGCTTTTGTCAATAACCTTTTTAAAATCTGTAAAAAAATTCTGTGAAAAAGAGTATTTATCATTGCAATTCTTTACAAAATATGATAAAATAAGTTTCTGTAAACTTATATTTTATTTTACTGAAAGGCTGTGATGTTAGGGTTGGAAAAAAAGCTGGCATTGTATGGTTTTAATAACCTTACTAAAACTCTTAGCTTTAATATTTATGATGTCTGCTATGCTAAAAGTGAGCGTGAACAGAAAGATTATATACACTATATAGACGAGCAGTATAACTCGGAACGTCTTACTAAAATCCTATGCGATGTAACAAAATCAATAGGCGCTACTGTGCTGAATATTTCAAAGCAGGATTATGAACCACAGGGAGCTTCCGTTAATATTTTATTTGCCGAAGGTCATGTTTCTGCTGATAATATAGACAAGTCATGTAATCAGGGAATAAAATTTCTTCATAACGATACCGTTCATGCTCATCTGGATAAAAGTCATGTTACTGTTCATACTTTTCCTGAATCCCATCCCGAAAATGCCGTATGTACATTCAGAGTTGACATTGATGTCGCTACCTGCGGTGAGATTTCACCTTTGAATGTGCTTGATTATCTTATTTCAAGCTTCGATTCTGATATAATGACAATTGATTACAGAGTAAGAGGCTTTACAAGAGATATGTGCGGTAAAAAATATTTTATCGACCATGATATAACATCAATACAAAATTATATCGACGAAAAAACACTCACTAAATATGACGCTATTGACGTAAATGTGTATCAGTCAAATATTTTTCATACAAAAATGCTGATAAAAGAAATCAAGCTTCAGAATTATCTTTTCAATACTGATGTATATGAGCTTCATCCAAAAGAAAGGCTCGACATCACAAATAGTCTGAGACGTGAAATGATTGAAATTTTCAGCGGCGCAAACATTTACTGATGGGAGGTGCCGGAATGAAATTTACTCAGAGCAATGCTCCGGTTTTGGAAGCTATGAATAAACATCTCTTAAATCGTGTTGTACCTTTTGATGTTCCGGGGCATAAGGGAGGACGCGGCACAAGAGAACTAACAGACTTCCTCGGCTCTTCCTGCCTTAGAGCAGATGTTAATTCTATGAAACCACTTGATAACCTCTGTCATCCGGTTTCGGTAATAAAAGAAGCTCAGCAACTTGCCGCCGAAGCTTTTGGAGCTAAAAATGCTTTTTTTATAGTCAACGGTACTACTGGTTCTGTTCAAGCTATGATAATGGCGGCCTGTAAAGCCGGCGAAAAGCTTATTATGCCGAGAAATGTTCATAGAAGTGCTATTAACGCTCTTGTTGTAAACGGAGCTGTACCTGTTTATGTTAATCCGGGTACTAATAAGGAACTTGGTATTCCTCTTGGAATGTCAATTGATGATGTAAGACAGGCTATTAGTGATAATCCGGACGCTAAGGCTGTTCTTATAAACAATCCTACCTATTACGGTGTATGCTCTGACCTGAAAGCAATTGTAGAGCTTGCACATGAGAATAATATGCTTGCCCTTGTAGACGAGGCACATGGTACTCATTTTTATTTCGGTGAGGATATGCCGATATCGGCTATGGCAGCAGGCGCAGATATGGCGGCGGTAAGCATGCACAAGACAGGCGGCTCTCTTACTCAAAGTTCTCTTCTCTTATGCGGAGAAAACATTAACGGTGATTATATAAGGCAAATAATTAATCTTACCCAGACTACAAGCGGTTCTTATCTTCTTATTTCTTCACTTGACATTGCCAGAAAAAATCTTGCTCTTAACGGTCGGGAAATTTTTAGAAAAACAGTGCAGTACGCAGAATATGCAAGAGGTGAAATAAACAAACTGGGAGGATATTACGCATTCGGCAAAGAATTATGCAACCAAGATTCCTTCTATAACTTTGACAGTACCAAACTATCTGTTCATACAAGAGATATTGGACTTGCCGGAATTGAAGTTTATGATATTTTACGTGATGAATACAATATTCAAATAGAGTTTGGAGATATAGGAAATATTCTTGCTATTATTTCTGCCGGTGACAGAGCTCTTGACATTGAACGCCTTATATCAGCATTGTATGAAATTAAGCGTATTTACTCAAAAGATAAAGCTGGTATGTTTGATCATGAATATATAAGTCCGGAAGTAATAATGCCTCCTCAGAAAGCATTTTACAGTCAGAAGCTTTCTATTCCTATCTCTGAAAGTATCGGCAAGGTATGCGGTGAATTTGTAATGTGCTATCCTCCGGGAATACCAATTTTGGCTCCTGGAGAAAAAATAACCGATGACATTCTTAATTATATCAGCTATGCCAAAGAAAAAGGCTGCTTTATGACTGGAACTCAGGATATAAATATTGAAAACATCAATATTGTAGTTTAACGGAGGTATTTATGGATTTATGGTATACTGAAAATCATACAGAAAATGTTAAATTTTCTATCAGAGTAGATAAACATCTAAAAAGCGTTCAAAGCGAATATCAGCGTATTGATATTTTTGAATCTGCTGAATTTGGCCGTATGCTGACTCTTGACGGATACCTAATGGTTACTGAAAGTGATGAATATATCTATCATGAAATGATAACCCATGTACCTATGGCAGTCAATCCAGGCATTAAAAATGTTCTGGTAATCGGTGCAGGTGACGGCGGAACTGTCAGAGAACTGTTAAGATACAATCATGTTGAACATATTGATATGGTAGAAATCGATGAAATGGTCGTAGAAGTATGCAGAGAATATCTTCCGTCTACTTCAGGAAGGCTTTCAGATCCTCGAGTAAGTCTTTATTATCAGGACGGACTGAGATTTGTCAGAGGAAAAGAGAATGTATATGATCTTATTATAGTTGACTCAACTGATCCGTTCGGTGTAGGCGAAGGACTTTTTACACGGGAGTTTTACGGTAACTGTTACATGGCGCTGAAGGAGAACGGCATACTGGTAAATCAGCATGAAAGTACTTTTTATAAATCTTATGCGAACTCTATGAAAAAAGCACATAGCAGAATTAAATCAATTTTCCCTGTTTCACTTGTATATCAGGCTCATATACCCACTTATCCGTCAGGACATTGGCTTTTTGGATTTGCTTCTAAAACATTTGATCCACGAAAAGATCTTAAATCAGAATGGTGGAACAGTCTCGGTATAAAAACCAGATATTATAATACGATTCTGCATACCGGATGCTTTGCTATTCCTAATAATGTACGGGATCAGCTTAGAGAATCAGGAGAACAATTATGAGAACAGAAAAAAATATTCATACTTTTATCGGCTGTGACAACGAATATAATGAAAGTAAAATCGTAATATTCGGAGCACCGTTTGACAGCACAACATCTTATCGTCCTGGTACAAGATTCGCCAGTTCGGCAATGAGAAATGAAAGCTTCGGTATTGAAACATACAGTCCGTATCAAGATAAGGATCTTGAGGATATTGAAGTTTTTGACGGCGGTGATCTTGAACTTTGCTTCGGAAGTCCTGAATCTGCTCTGTGTGATATTGAAAGCTGCGCAGCACAAATTTTAAATGACCAAAAAATCCCCCTTATGATAGGCGGAGAACATCTTGTTACTTTAGGAGCTGTAAGAGCAGCTTATAAAAAGTATCCGGATTTACATATTATTCATTTTGACGCTCATACAGACCTGCGTGATGACTATCTGGGACAAAAGCTTTCTCATGCCTGTGTTATGAGAAGATGTCATGATCTTATCGGAGACGGAAAAATCTTTCAGTTTGGTATAAGAAGCGGAGATCGCGAAGAATTTTACTGGGGAAAGAACCATGTAACAACTAATAAATTTGATTTTTCAGGAATAGAAAACCTTTATGAAATTATCGGAAACAGTCCCGTATATTTTACGCTTGACCTCGATGTTCTTGATCCGTCTTGTTTTCCAGGAACAGGTACTCCTGAAGCCGGCGGTGTAGGCTTTGTTGAACTGCTTAATGCAGTTAAAACCGTATCAGGACTTAATATAGTTGGACTTGATATAAATGAACTTTCTCCAATGCTTGATTCAAGCGGTGCCTCAACTGCTCTTGCTTGTAAGCTGTTAAGAGAAATTCTTCTTTATATCTATAAGTAAATCGGAGATAATTACAATGGGTATATTTAAATTCTTTAGAAATAAAGAAGAAAAGAATGATTCTGATTTATCCCCCACTTGTAAAGCTGATGATAAAATCAACTATGAAATAACTGTAAAAAAAGTATTAGATGAAATTAAATCAGAAACTGAAACACCTTGTATAAAAATTGAACTGACACACCATAAGCCATCTGTTTTTGAAAGTAAAGCCGGAGGTATAGGTTATGTGCCCAGAGATAGTAAAATACCTGTTGATTCTTCTGGATGCCAGCTTAAGCTTTTAGTACAGCTTGAATGTGATAAAATTAAACTTGATGAATTTCCTAAATCTGGTTTGCTGCAATTCTGGATTGCAGATAATGATGTTTATGGTCTTGATTTTGACGACAGCACCAGACAGAATACCTTCCGCATTATTTATTACAAAACTATTGACTATACCGTTACTGAAGATGAAATAAAAGAAAAAGTAACTTTCCTTAAGGATACAGAAAATGATGAGAATGATTTCCCGCTAAACGGTGAATATGGTATAAGCTTTACCAATTCAAAGGATTCTATGTCGTATTATGATTTCAGGTTTGAAAAGATATTCTGTGAAAAGTTTAATCATTTAATGCCGGATAAAACTATCAAATCTACATATGATCTTGATGTAAATTTTAATGATATTATGGATGATATGAATATAGAAGCCTTTTTACATAAAATAGGCGGTTATCCTGGATTCACCCAGACTGACCCCAGAGATGACGAAAAATATGATTTTCTGCTTCTTCAGCTTGATAGTGATTACAAAAATGATGATATTAAGATTATGTGGGGAGATTCCGGAATTTGTAATTTTTTCATAAATCGGGAAAAGCTAAAAATATGCGATTTCAGTGATGTAATATATAACTGGGACTGCTACTAAGAAAAATAAAAAACAAAAAGGAGGACATTTTACCATGTCTAAAGCTTTAATTATCGGCGCCGGCGGCGTTGCAGGCGTTGTAATACATAAGTGTTGCCAAAATAGCGAAGTTTTTACTGAAATATGTATTGCAAGCCGTACGAAATCAAAATGTGATAAGTTCAAGGATGAACTTCAAAATAAAACAACTACTAAAATTACTACTGCTCAGGTTGACGCTGACAACGTTCCGGAGCTTGTTGCACTTATAAATGATTATAAACCGGATATTGTAATTAATGTGGCTCTTCCCTATCAGGATCTTCATATTATGGACGCCTGTCTCGAAACTGGGGTTGATTATCTTGATACTGCAAATTATGAACCGGAGGATACAGCTAAGTTTGAATATAAGTGGCAGTGGGATTATAAAGAAAGATTTGAAAAGGCTGGGATAACTGCTGTTTTAGGCTGTGGATTTGATCCTGGTGTTACCGGAGTTTTTTCTGCTTATGCACAAAAGCATTATTTTGATGAAATAAACTATATTGATATTCTTGACTGCAACGGCGGAGATCATGGTTATCCTTTTGCAACAAATTTTAATCCTGAAATAAATATCCGTGAGGTATCAGCTAAAGGCAGCTATATTGAAGACGGTAAATGGGTAGAAACTGAGCCTATGGAAATTAAAAGAACTTATAATTTTGATCAGGTAGGCGAAAAAGATATGTACCTGCTTCATCATGAGGAACTTGAATCTCTTGCCCTTAATATAAAAGGCATTAAACGTATTAGATTCTTCATGACTTTTGGTCAAAGTTACCTTACTCATCTGAAATGCCTTGAAAACGTCGGAATGACTTCCATAGAACCTATAGAATATGAGGGAAAATCTATTGTTCCTCTTCAATTCCTGAAGGCTGTGCTTCCGGATCCGTCTACATTGGGTCCAAGAACAGTAGGTAAAACCAATATAGGCTGTATTTTCCAGGGTAAGAAAGATGGAAAACCAGTAAATTATTATTTATACAATGTCTGCGACCATCAGGAATGCTATAAGGAAGTTGGTTCTCAGGCAATTTCATATACAACAGGTGTGCCTGCAATGATAGGAGCTTCTATGGTTCTGACTGGAAAATGGAAAAAGCCCGGAGTCTATAATGTAGAAGAATTTAATCCGGATCCATTTATGGATGAACTTAACAAATGGGGACTTCCATGGACTGAAAATTTTGAACCGATTTTGGTAGATTAATTATCATAATAATATAAAGGATTGGTGATTAGAATTGATTTTAGTTAATACCGATTATATTACTGGAAAAAATTTCGAAATGATTGGACTTGTCAAGGGTTCTACTATACAATCAAAGCATATGGGTAAGGATATACTTCAGGGCTTTAAAAATATGGTAGGCGGAGAACTCAAGTCATATACCCAAATGATGAATGAAGCTCGTGAGCTTGCCACTCAGAGAATGGTACAGGAAGCAACTTCTATGGGAGCTGACGCAATAGTAAATATCCGTTATGCTTCATCTGAAATTGTACAGGGAGCAGCCGAAGTTATTGCTTACGGCACAGCTGTAAAGTTTATCTGATAAAAAATAAAATAGTAAATGCCGCATAAATACTGTGCGGCATTAATTTAATTATAAAAAGGTGTCAATTATGATAGAAAAATTTATTATGGAAAATCCTGAATTTCAGACTCCATGTTATATATTGGATGAAAAAAAGCTTATTAAAAATCTCCAAATTTTGCAGCAAATACAGAATCAAACTGGGTGTAAAATTCTGCTTGCACAAAAAGCTTTTTCTATGTTTTCTGTTTATCCGCTGATAAAAAAATATATTTCCGGTACAACTGCCAGCGGAATATTTGAAGCTAAACTTGGCTTTGAAGAAATGGGAAAAGAAAATCATATATTTGCACCGGCATATCCAGATAAGGATATGGATGAAATTATTCGAATATGTGACCATATAGTTTTCAATTCTTTCAGTCAATGGAATAAATATCGTGATAAAATTATTAAATCCCCCGATTCCCCTGAATGCGGCATTCGTATTAATCCGCAGTATTCTGAAATTGAAACAGATATTTACAATCCATGTTTTTCCGGTTCCAGAATGGGTGTAACTTTAGAAAACTTTGACGATACTGCTCTTGAAGGAATCAGCGGTCTGCATTTTCATACTATGTGTGAACAAAATTCAGATACCCTTGAACGTACCATCAAAGTAGTAGATGAAAAATTTGGCAGATATCTTAAAAATATGAAATGGATAAACTTTGGCGGCGGACACCACATTACCCGAGATGATTATGATATTAATAAACTGATAAGCTGTATTAATTATTTTCAGGATAAATATAATCTTGAGGTTTATCTTGAACCAGGCGAGGCAGTAGCCCTCAATGCCGGCTATCTTGTATCAACCGTTCTTGATGTTGTCAGCAATGAAATTGATATAGCTATACTTGACGCATCTGCTGCGTGTCATATGCCGGATGTACTTGAAATGCCATACAGACCGTATATCGTTGACAGCGGTAAATGGAACGAAAAACAATATAATTACCGTCTTGGCGGAAATACTTGTCTTGCAGGAGATATTATAGGAGATTACTCTTTTAATAAACCTCTTTTGCCTGGATCAAAACTTATATTCTGTGATATGGCAATTTATTCCATGGTTAAAAACAATACCTTTAATGGGATTCCCTTGCCGTCAATAGGCATTCTTAAAGAATCCGGAGGGTTTGAATTGGTCAAGCAATTTGGCTATGAAGATTTTAAAAATAGATTATCATGATGTATGACATTAATAATTGCAGCTTATGTCCTCGTAATTGCCAAGTTGACCGTACTAAATCAAACGGAGTATGCAGATCAGGGGAAATGGTAAGAGCAGCAAGAGCTTCCCTTCATTACTGGGAAGAACCCTGTATCAGCGGCACTAACGGTTCTGGAACAATTTTTTTCTCAGGCTGCGCATTAAAATGCTGTTTTTGTCAAAATTATAATATTAGCCATCAGAACGAAGGAAAAAATATAGATATTAAAAGGCTGTCAGAAATATTTCTTGAACTAAAAAACAGAGGCGCACATAATATTAACTTAGTGAACCCTACACATTTTGTACCTCAGATAATCTCCGCACTTGACAATGTGAAGGATAAGCTTGAAGGAATACCTATTGTATATAACTGCGGAGGATATGAAAAAATTGAAACTTTAGAAATGCTTGAAGGATACATAGACATATATCTTCCGGACCTTAAATATATGGATAATAAAATATCGGAAAGATATTCAAAGGCGGAAAATTATTTTGAATATGCATCCAAAGCTATTAAAGAAATGCACAGTCAACAGCCAAAGATTATAATGAATGGTAATATTATGAAAAGTGGGTTACTAATACGTCATATGGTTATACCTGGTTGCAGACATGATTCGCTTAAACTTTTAAATTGGTTATATGAGAATTTACCAATTGATTCTTTTCTGCTAAGTCTAATGAGTCAATTTACTCCGACATATAAATGTAAAGAATATCCAGAAATAAATCGCAGAATCACGACTTTTGAATACAATTCAGTAACTGCCCATGCAGCTGATCTTGGCTTTAAAGGCTATACCCAAAGTCGATCTTCTGCTGATTCATTGTATACCCCTGATTTTAACCTGGAGGGAATTTAAAAGCCGCTGTTTTTATATCAGCGGCTTTTTTAATTTTTTATAAGTTTTTTCTCACATATTTTAATTGCTTCATTTTCATATAATTTAATTTTATAATCAAGACGTTCAAGTGTTTGCTGCATATCCTTAATTTTATTTTGCAAAATCTCACGCTGCTCTATAAGAATATCTTTTCTTGCTGTAATTGTTTCATCTCCCTGACGGAACAGCTGAACATATTTAATTAAGACTTCAATAGGTAATCCGGCATTTCTCATACATTTTATAAATTCAACCCAATTACATGATTCAGTATCATAATCACGCAGTCCGCTTTGATTTCTTGGAACCGGCGGAAGAAGTCCGATACGCTCATAATACCTTAAGGTATCAGAGGAAAGCTCATATTTTTTACTTACTTCTGAAATAGTCATTTTTATATCTCCTAAATTAACAAAATCCCATAGCATGCTTTACTTTTATCATCTTTTCACGATCCAAAAGCATTTTTAATAATTCAAATGCAACATCTGGCGCCGTTTCAGGACAGTATGAAGTAATAATATTTTCATTAACAACTATTCTTTCATTTATTACTGAGGCTCCCAATTCAGACAATTGCTTTTGCCGATGTGCATCATTCAGATGATATGTTGTAGCTCTTTTCCCATTCAATATACCGCTTTTACCTAATGGTAATGCACCAACGCAAACAGAAGCAATAATTTTTCCTTGTTGGTTAAATTCTTGTATCATGCTTAAAAGTTCTTTATTATATGCTTCTTTATAAAATCCAAATTCCTCAAATCCACCTGGAATAGCTAATGCATCATATTCTTCTATGTCAATTTCATTTATCAGCTTGTCAACCATTACAGGTACACCGAATGCGCTGATTACCTTTTTATTAAAGCCGCAAGTTTCTATCTGTACGTCATATCCATAATCATTTCTTGCCCACCCAAATATATCTATAAATACGCTGAATTCCATGGTTTCAAAGCCTTTAGCACAAAATAATAATATTTTCATTTTTACATACCTCATTCTATTATTTTAACTTTTAGAATAGTCCTTAAAGCATATATTAAGGTCTACATCACCCTCAATTCCCGGAACTGAGCCTGTACTTGTATACTGCCACATGGTAAAATCATAATAGTATGTAGGTTCAGAATTATATTCTGCAAGCCAAAAATCATAGTCAGTAAGTCTATTTAAGTCAAGCTTAAACATGGTTGTTTTTTTATTCTGATAAATCATAGGGGTATATCCAGCTTCTTTTACAGATTCACAGAATGCTATACAACTGTCTGTAAGAATATCAACCGGTACATCGTCTGTTCTTGCAGTGTCATCATAAATGATTTCCCAGTCATATACAACGGGATATGTAATATCAAGGTTCTTAAGGTTATCTATTACAAGCTGAGCTTCTTCCACTGCTTCTTCAGCCGTAATTGCTTGTGAAAAAAAATAAACTCCTACGTCAAGTCCGGCTGCTCTCGCTCCTTTTACATTGGCAACAAAATTATCATCTATCCCTGGTTCTCCTGAACCGTATCCCCTGAATCCTAATCTTATCATAGCAAAATCTATTCCAGAGGCTTTTACAGCCTCCCAATCTATATCGTTTTGGTGAACAGATACATCTACGCCAAGTATAGAATCAATTTCAGCATTTTCTACATAATACATTCTTCCATTACGATTTTTTATCTGTTCCCTGTTTTTAGAAAATTCGGGAACACCCTCTATTACTGGAATCCAAATTTCACCGAATGTACTGTCAGACATAAGAATTTTTTTTCCGCTTAAATTATAATAATTATCATTTACTTTTCTTTCAATTTTTTCATAGTTTATTGCTTCTTTTTTGTCTTCTGCATTTGCCAGGGTTTCGACAGTTTTACCCTTTCCATTATTTCTGTAAACAAAAATAACCAAAACAGACAGCATTAATATAACTAAAAATTCCAAAATAATAATGATGTTTTTAAGTACTGATTTCATTAAGTATTCTCCTTTTTCTTATTACTATTAATCATAACATAAAAAAAATAAAATGTAAATATAAAATTATATATAAATTTACATAGAACCCAAATAAAAGACTTTATATTTTAATATATTCATTATATACAATATCACAAACTTTTCATTGACATATTTCATTTAAAATGTTATAATAATTTATATTAAAAAATGCGGAGGTATAAACATGGAAACAAGAAAGCAGGAAATTAAATCCAAAAATAACGGAAAAATAAAAATTGGAATCATTCCTGGACATTTTGCAACAAACCACTCACACGTCAACTATTATATTGATATGACCAAAATTAAAACTCATCATATGGTTGCTAAAGAAACAGCACGTGAACTGTCAAAAGCATATATTTCAAATACGTCAATTGATACTATCATATGCCTTGAGGGAACTGAAATTATTGGCGCATTTCTTGCAAGAGAACTTGCAAAAGAAGGACATACTTCTATAAACAGCGGAAAAGATATATGTGTTATTACTCCGGAAACAAACGCAAATAATCAGATGATTTTCAGAGATAATATTCAAAAGCATATTTTTGGAAAACAAATACTTCTTCTCATTTCATCTGCTTCAACCGGTAAAACTATTATACGCACAGTAGACTGCCTTCAGTACTATAATGGACAGCTTGCTGGTATTTCATCTATTTTCAGCGCAATAAATGAGTATAATGGACTTCCGGTAAATTCAATTTTTAAGTCTGATGATCTACCAAATTATAAAACAATGGGCTCACATTCATGCGAGTTATGTCAAAACGGTCAGAAGGTTGATGCTATTGTAAATAGTTACGGATACTCTAAAATATAATTTAAGTGAAAACCATAAAACTATAAATTAATTGATAAAGCACTTTTTACTTGTAATCGGTAAAAAGTGCTTTACATTTTTATTCATTCATTTCCCAGTTATGATATACATTCTGTACGTCATCGTTATCTTCAAGATGTTCTAAAAGAAGATTCATTTTCTTAATATGCTCTTCATCTGTCAGAGTTGTATAATTTGCTGGTATCTGATCAATTTCAGCAGAAAGAACATTATAACCTTTTGAAGTCAATCCTTCTCTTAGGTTTCCGAGTTCAGACGGTTCACATGAAATTTCTACTGCTTCCTCTTCAACAGACAGATCATCTGCGCCAAACTCAAATGCATCTTCCATAATAACATCTTCATCAATATTATTGTTTTCTACAATTACAATACCTTTTTTAGAAAACATAAAGGAAACACATCCGCTTGTACCGAGGTTTCCTCCAAATTTGTCAAAATAATGACGTACATCTCCGGCTGTTCTATTTTTGTTATCAGTAAGGCATTCTACAATTACTGCTACACCATTAGGACCATATCCCTCGTACACCATGTTCTCGTAATTGTTCTTATCACCGCCGCCGGCTGCTTTTTTTATAACTCTCTCAATATTATCATTTGGAACATTATTAGATTTTGCCTTTGCAATAAGATCACGAAGCTTAGCATTATTGTTCGGGTCCGGACCGCTTTCTTTAACGCAAACAGTAATTTCACGTCCGATTTTAGTAAAAATCTTCCCCTTAGCAGCATCCGTCGCTTCTTTTTTTCTTTTAATATTATTCCATTTTGAATGTCCTGACATATAAATTCAACTCCCAATTAATCTATTAAATAACAAGCTCTTCCATATCCCAGATGACTTGAAACAACTCGTCTATACGTTCATTTTTATTTAGTAGATAAAGATAACCAAACAGACATTCCAATGCTGTTGCCCGTCTGTATTCTACTGCGTTAGAATGCTTAGGAACAGTATTTCCAGTGGCATTTCTCCCTCTTTTAAGCACTGCTTCTTCCTTTTCACTGAGTAAAGGTAAAATAACATCGACAGCAGATGATTGATATGCTGCACAGACTTTTCTTATTTTAATATTATGAAGCTTAGCAGTCGGCAGATTAGCTGCCATAAGAATTTTTCTTCTTACTAATACCTCATAAACACTGTCACCAAGAAACGCAAGGGTAAGCGGACTGTATTGATTAACTTCTCTTTCAGACAAATTATTTTCCATTTTAATTTACCTTAAATAATCAAATTCAAAACCAAGGATATTTACGGTATCGCCTTCATCAATTCCCATTTCTTCAAGCTTGTCTATGATACCGCTTCTTCTGAGTACTTGCTGAAAATATTGCAGTGAAGAGTAATCATCCATACTAACAGTACGCATAATTGGCTCTAACCATTTAGCGTCAACAAAATAAACTCCGTCTTCAACGGCTACTTCAAATTTAGTATCCGAAAGTGCTTTATCCTCAAGTTCTTCTATTGTAATTGGTTCCGCTTCATACTTTTTAACTGGCGGAAGCTTATCAAGTTCTTCTGCAATTTTACCAACAAGCTCTTTTGTCCCCTCAGTCGTGGCAGCCGAAATACAGAAAAATGAATATCCCTGATCCTCTATATAGCATTTCAGATTATTAATTTGCTCTTCAGTTGCCATATCGCATTTATTGGCTGCTACAATCTGAGGACATTTTGCAAGCTCGTCACTAAAATTCAAAAGCTCTTTATTTATTTTCTCAAAGTCTTCTATTGGGTCACGTCCCTCAATACCGGAAACGTCAAGGACATGAACAATAAGACGGCATCTTTCCACGTGACGTAAAAATTCATGACCTAAACCTATACCGTCGCTTGCACCTTCAATTAGTCCGGGTATATCCGCCATAACAAAAGACTTTTCTTCTCCGGTTTTTACAACTCCAAGAACAGGAGTAAGAGTTGTAAAATGATAATTTGCAATTTTAGGCTTAGCTGCACTAACGACAGAAATAAGAGTAGATTTTCCTACATTTGGAAACCCCACCAAACCAACGTCAGCAATTAGCTTAAGTTCAAGGGTAACGTCAAACTCTTCACCAGAAAAACCAGGTTTCGCAAATCTGGGTATCTGTCTTGTAGACGTGGCAAAATTACTATTGCCTTTTCCGCCTCTTCCGCCTTTTGCAAGGATCTCAGGTTCATCTCCAGAAATATCAGCCATAATACGTCCAGTTTCAGCATTTTTTACAACTGTGCCTCTTGGAACACGTATAATTAAATCCGGAGCATTTTTACCTGTACATCTTTGTGCTCCCCCATTCTGACCATTTTCAGCTACATATTTTCTTTTATATCTGAAATCAATAAGAGATGAGAAATTATCATCTGCAACAAAAACTACATCGCCGCCCTTGCCGCCGTTTCCGCCGTCTGGTCCGCCTGAAGCAACATATTTTTCTCTATGAAATGAAACAGCGCCGTCTCCGCCGTTACCAGCCTTGATTTTTATTCTTGCCTTGTCTACAAACATATAAATACCTCATAAATTAAACGTTTAACGTTATATTCCATAAAACAAAATCCCAAGCATAAGCCCGGGATTTTTATCGGTAATAAGTAATCCGATTACTGTTCTGTGTAAACACAAACCTTTTTACGGTCACGTCCAACACGTTCAAACTTAACCTTACCGCTAACAAGAGCAAATAGAGTATCATCTGAACCAATGCCAACGCCTTCACCCGGATGAATGTGAGTACCTCTCTGACGTACGAGAATATTGCCCGCCTTTACAAACTGACCGTCAGCTCTCTTAACGCCAAGTCTTTTGGATTCGGAATCACGTCCGTTCTTTGTTGAACTAACACCCTTTTTATGAGCAAAAAACTGCATGCTGATTTTAATCATAGTTTACACCTCCGTAAATTCAATATTAATAGTCCCATTAAATTCTTGTGACAATAATTCAAGCTGCATAAGCAAACTGTCATACAGCTTTTGAAGTATTTCATCACATACTGCGGTTTTAAGTAAAACTGTATTTTCACCTACTGATACTTCAGCTTTAAACTTAAAAATATCAGTTATAGTATTTGCAGACATCTGAACTGCGGATGAAACACTTGCACAAGCAATGTCGCTTCCGCTTTCAGCCAAGCCCGCATGTCCTTTTACTTCAAATCCGCAGAAATTGCCGTTTTTCCTGAAAAACTCAGCATAGATCATAATTAAGCCTTAATAGCTTCAATTTTAACCTGTGTATACGGCTGTCTGTGACCCTGCTTTTTCTTTTCGCCCTTCTTAGGCTTGTAAGTGAAAACTGTGATCTTCTTAGCCTTACCGTTCTTGAGAACCTTAGCTTCAACAGCAGCGTTTTCTACGTAAGGAGCACCAACAGTCAGACCATTATCTGAACCAACTGCAACAACCTTATCAAAGCTTACTGTCTGATCAGCTTCAACGTTAAGCTTTTCAATAAAGAGGGTATCGCCTTCCTTTACCTGATACTGCTTTCCGCCTGTTTCAATAATTGCGTACATTTTCCGGCACCTGCCTTTTCTTCAAAACTCGCTGTGACACGGCGCTGACAAACAGCTTTTAAACCGTACACATGCGGCCTTATTATTTTAACATAAATTAATTATTATGTCAAGATTTTTTTGGTATTTTAAAGCTTTTTTAATATATACAATAGATTTTGACAAAATATTTTCCATATGCTATAATCATAAAAAATGAAAGGATTAATTTTATGATTTCTTATATTACTAAAAGCATTGCAATAATTTATTTGCTGATAATCAATTTAACCGCTTTTATTATGTATTTTTCCGATAAAGCCAAAGCTAAAAAACACCGTTGGCGCATACCGGAAGCTACTCTTTTATGCATAGCCGCATTGGGGGGAAGTTTAGGAGCCTTTGCTGCAATGAAAATTTTCAGGCATAAAACAAAGCATCCTAAATTTTATATAACAGTCCCCTTGCTGGTTATTTTCCATATTGCAGTCATTATTTATGTTTTTCTTAAACTGCGCTGATTATAGCATCAGCAAAATCCTCTAATTGTTTTTCAGTATCCTTCTTTACTGCCGACCGGATAGTTACAGTTGATTCAATCACATTGATGTTTTTCATGCTATCTAGATAACCTCTGATAGCCTTTCCTGCTGACGGAGCCCAAGAACCGTTTTCCATAATGGCAGCGGTTCTATTCTGGTAGGCTTTTGCCCTAAGATGAACAAGAAAATCCTCCATAGGAAGAAATACTCCCCCGTCATAGCTTGCCGCTGCAAAAACAATACGGTCATACCGGAAAGCGTCCTCTACCGCTTCAGCCATATCGTCCCTCGATAAATCAGCTACCGCCACTTTCTGCTCACCTTTTTTTCTTAGAATGTCAGCAAGCATATTTGCTGCTTTGGCTGTATTCCCATGAATTGAGGCAAATGCAATAAAAACGCCCTTATCTTCCGGTTCGTATTTGCTCCATGTATTATATTTATCTAAATAATAAGAAAGATTTTCCTTTAAAACTGGTCCATGCAGCGGACAAATTGCCTGAAATTCAAAACCGGAAAGCTTTTTAAGCAATGCCTGTACCGGAGCTCCGTATTTTCCGACAATATTAAAGTAATACCTGCGTGCCTCACAGGTCCAATCCTCATCCGCATCCAGAGCGCCGAATTTTCCAAAACCGTCAGCAGAAAAAAGAATTTTTTCAGTCTGCTCATATGTAACCATTACTTCTGGCCAATGAACCATAGGAGCCATTATAAACTGAAGTGTGTGTGTTCCCAATGAAAGCGTTTCGCCTTCTTTAACTGTAAGTGTTTCTGATTCAATAGTATCAAAGAAATTTGGAAGCATAGCAAATGTTTTAGCATTTCCTACAAGTACTGCCGACGGATACATTTCAGTAAATTTTTTTATTGTACCTGCATGATCAGGTTCCATATGAGAAATAACAAGATAATCAGGAGTCCTGCCATTAAGTTCACGTTCAAGATTTTCTACCCATTCATCGGACGCTCTCTGGTCAACAGTATCCATAACAGCTATTTTTTCATCAAGAATAATATAGGAATTATATGAAATTCCCCTTGGTACAATATATTGACTTTCAAAAAGATCAAGAGTCTTATCATTTACACCAATATATCTTACAGTTTCAGTAATTAAACAATCTTTCATTTTAATTCTCCATTCAACAATTTTTTATCCTAATACTTTCGCCTGATAAAAGATTTATTCATTTTCTACAACCTTTTCAAAATCTTCGACTCCATGTTTGCACCATGGACAAATAAAATCTTTCGGCAATTCTTCCCCTTCATAAATATAACCGCACACTATGCATCTGTAATACGTTTTTGATGTTGAAGTATTTTCCCATTTTTTCGGCTTTATATTTTTATGATAGTAATCGTAAGTGAGTGATTTTTCATCTGAAGTAACTTTGCTGTTATTAATATTTGCAATAAACAAAGTATGTGATCCCAAATCAGTTTTATCTATAACTTCACAAGACAAGTATGAGTTAGAAAAATCTGTTAGATACATTATTCCGTTTTCAGACCTTTGACAGCCATCAAAGCCTTTAAACTTATCCGTTTCATTTCCGCTCTGAAATCCAAACCTTTCAATTAGTTCAAAAGGGCATTTTTCAGTAAGAATGGAAGCATTAAATTTATTAGTATTAAAAATCATTTCATGCGTTTTTGTGCTTTTATTCACCGTTACGCTTATTTTATCAGGTGAATAAGTCACCTGCGCTAAAGTATTAATTATACTTCCGTTATCAAAACCATTTTCATTTGCAGTCAATAAATATAGACCGTAGCTAATATTGAATAATGCTGAATTTTCCATAAGAAACCTCCTCAAACAACTATATATATTATATCACAGCATAATTTTAAAGTCAATTTTTCTTAACATTTTTTGACTTTTTCTTTTTGGTTATTATATATAAACATTAGAACTGCTGAAGCTATAATTATAATATATCCCAAAATACTCCATTTATCCGGAGTCTGATAAAAAATAACAAATCCCAAAACCGCAGAAAAAATTATCTGTGAGTAATCATAAATTGATATTTCTTTAGCAGGCGCATGGCAGTATGCAGCGGTTATTGAAAACTGGCCTCCCGCAGCAGAAAGTCCTGCAAGCATTAGGAAAGCAAATTGATTAAGGGTCATATTATGGTAATTCAAAATCAGATACGGAAGAGTAACTATACATGAAAATGCCGAAAAGAAAAAAACTATAAAAGGTCCCTTTTCTCCTTTGCTTCCAAGATACCGTACTGCTGTATAAGCTCCGCCGGCACTGATTCCCCCTAAAAAACCTATAATTGCCGGAATCAATTCCATATTTATAAAGCTTGGCTTTATTATAAATATACATCCAAAAAATGCAGCAGCAACTGCACTTATTTGAAATAAGCTTATTTTTTCCTTTAAGAAAATCAATGAAAAAAGTATTGCAAAAAAGGGAGACATTTTGTTTAGCATAGAAGCATCAGACAGAACCAGATGATCTACCGCATAGAAATTACATAATATTCCCATGGTTCCAGCCGCAGAACGAATTAGAAAATATTTTAAATTTCCCTTTTTCCATCCTGCGGGTATATGATTCTTTCTTAATATAATGAATGCGAAAATTAACGCTGTTAAATTTCTGAAAAAGCTTTTCTGAATAGTTGGTATATCACCCGAAAGCCTGACAAAAACGTTCATTAAAGCAAAACAGAACGCTGACAAAATCATATAAAGTATTCCGAAATATTTTTTGCTCATAGAAATCCCCTTTTATTATCAGCATAAATTCTTAATATACTTCATTTTTATTTTTCCTAAAAAGGATTGTCTTTTATAGATTGTACTTAGTAATTTTTCAGCAGAAGATATCATAAATTTTCGTTCAGTTTCATGCATTACTTCCTTACTCAGCTTTGCGCACAAAACAATTTCAGTCATTTTCACAAAATCTCCTGATTTGAATAGCTCAGATCTTTTTTCAGTAAATTCTGCAAATTCAAGATATTGCATATTCCCAAGATTAAATCCGCATACATTAAGCAAATCAAGTGTATATCCATATATACAAATTAACGCTGAAGGAATATTTTTATTTTGAAAATGTCTGCTTCTCTTTTTGATTACAATGTATCTTCTTAATATAATAAAGAGAATTAACATTAACATGAACACGATAACAGATATAATAAGGAAGCTATTATAATCAACTTTTATAGAATTATTGCTTTTATGAACTCCGCTATTAACTGTAATTACTTGTGCTTTAGTTTCACCAGAATCTGAAGTAGTTTCAGAAAAAGTATCTGATTGAACAGAAGCTTCAGTTTCTTTTGCCGTCGTTGTTTCTGAAGAAACAGGAAGATATAAATCAGGAGCAGTAGTATCAGTTTCATCCGATGTACTGAATGCAGCGGCAGAAGATGGAGTAAATTCAAATGGAACCCACCCCTTACCGGTTATATAAATTTCTGCCCACGCATGAGCACGATTATCCTTTATTTCAATTTTATAGGTTCCATCCGGCTGCATATTTGAATTGCAGAAATCTTCTCTTGAAATTACATAGCCTTCGGCATAGCGTGCCGGAATACCCATCATTCGTGCAAGTATCACACCGGAAGTTGCAAAATGTACGCAATAGCCTTTATGATTTTCAAGAAGAAAATAATTAACAAAATCACGGTCTGATGGAGTTTTTCCAGGTTTTAAAGTATACTCGGCATTATCTGCAAGTACTGATTTTATAAAATTAAGTTTTTGCAGATCAGAACTATATTCTTGATCAGTTATAAGTTCTCGAAGCTGTTCCATTTCTTCATTATCCTGAACGGATAAATAATTATCGAAAACAAATTTAGTATATTGTTTTTCAAATTCATTTAAAACTTCCGAATCTGAATTTTCGAATAAATATTCAAATCTTTGATTCAGCGGAGTTATAAATTCATATTGTTTTTTATTTTCCAGTTCAATTACAGTATCAAATATATAAGTTATTTTTCCTCGTGGACTTGATCCGTAAGGAACATAATTATATCTTTCATTTTTATATTTGGTATTAACGCTGATTATAGCAATCTCACTGTCTGTCATATATCTGTTTATCATATTCTGAGGATATTCCCCTGTTTCCCTGCATATTTCAAACATATCCTCATACTCATCATAAACAGAATTATTAAATGAGTTCCAGCTTTTTCCGTCATAAACGGAACCTGCATAGCCTTTCATATAAATAGTATTTTCCGAATAAGCGCTGCTTTTCACAATAAGATCAGTTTTATTATCAAAGGTAATAGATTTTAGATTACCAAGCTTATGGGAATAGGAGCGATATTCACCCATTCCGATTACAGTAGAAAAACGTTTGATACTTGCCCCTAAATCATCAAATGTAAATTGGCTTACTGCTTCTTTCATATTATTTCTTGTTATATTGAGCTTTTCTGAACGTTTATAATCTGTCATTTTAAGTACGGCTGAAGTAAGACTTATAATAATAACAGATACCATCAGTATCATGAAACAAGATGTACCTGCTGTTGAAAATCTCACTCCCGGCTTTGCTGAGAAATGACTTCCCTTTCTGAAAAAGCCTGCTGTCTTGCTTTTTTTTCTTTGACGGTATCCCGAATTTTGCAAAACTATCATGCATACCCAATAGATTATCACCATAAAAGCAAATATATGTTTAGGAGCTTGCCCAAAATACCAGCCCAATTCAAGAAAAGGAAAAGTCACAAGAAAACTTATATAAAAATTAGGTCTTAAAATTGTCGCATAACCTATTATGGCAGCAATTATAAAAATTACAGTTACCAAAAAAATAACAGCAGCTTCATCCTTTGAAATTAGTGCAGCACCAAGCTTAAAGCATTCCGGTTTTTTAGGTTTTATCAGGCTGTATATTTTATTGGATACAACCATGAACCCATATACAATATCATCCCAGTTACGGTATACAATAAAACCATACAAAAGAAATATAGGTATAAGCCCCAGTCTTAATTTTCCTGGAATAATATATATAATGGAAAATAACACTGAAAAAAACACGGTATAAGTTAAAATTAATTTCCAATCAGAAACAGCGATGTCAAACATTGTCAAGAAGGAAAAAACGATTCCTATTAATCCTAAAAAAGCTACGCACAAAACTGAAATGATATTCAGATAATTATTTCTTTTAGGAACAATAAAGCTTATATTATCTGTTACTCTTATTCCGCTGTATTCATTTATTTTATTATTTTTCTTCATCAGACTTCCCTTATAAATAAATATTATCTATACATTCAGCAACTTTTCCAGTCTGAATAACTGAAATATAAGAACATTCAGACCGCAGTTTTTTATAATTTTCAATATGTTCGCTTATTAATACTGCTGAAACTGAATTGTCAGAATCTTCATTAATAAAATCAAAATCATCATTAGAAGTAATATATATTATCTTTGAATATTCTGATTTACTGCCGTTAATATATTCCGGAAATTCAGCTTCGCCCTTATAAGCTCCGGTTTTATACATCTTCATGACAACCTCCTGAAGCTCTTCAAGACAGGTTATTACGCAAGTTTCAAAAATGCCAGTACTTTTATTATAAAAAACCCAATTATGAAATGATTCATTACTGATAAGAAATGCAGATATTGTTGCCGCTGTTTCCATTATTGAATCAAGAAGCTGAAGATTATGCGTACCTGGAATTTTCATATAATCAACTGCTATCAGCACGGAAGAATCTATAGGCTGACTGTAATGTCTTGAAATAAATTTATCAAGCCGCAGACTTAAATTCCAATGGATCCGATTCAGCTTGTCACCTACCGAATATTCTTTAAGATCAAAAATTTCAGATGGGTCATCTCCGCTTTTATATTTTGAATAAATGTCACTGTCATCAGCGTCCATGTTTCTAACATTACAGCTGCTTTTTATCTCGTGAATTTCGGGCATAACATATACCGAAGCAGTGCTTTCAGATTTGATACGGCATAAAAACAGCTTTATACAGTCATATACCTTAAGTGATTTTATTCTTGCTTCAATAATACCGCAGTAATCTGAAGATAAGCCTATTTCAATTTTCTCTGTACATTTTGAATGAATAGGAATTGAAACAGTTATAATCTCACTGGTTCCGCTTAGTTTATTAAAATATTCAATAGTCATCAGACTATTTGAAAAAGAAAAATAGGTTCTGTTTTTAATTACTGCTGAAAAAATTATTCTTTCTCTTTTACTAACTGCGCAGGACTTTGCTTCTATATCAAGCTTAACTGTAAGTTTAAATATTATTAGCATTAAACCAAGTGCTGCCGGAAGCACTATAATAAAAATTAATATAAAAAACGATAGATTATCAATATATAAAAGATAGAAAAAAGCAGAAACTATAATTAGTAAAAAATATAAAATTTTATTAATTATCATAATTGCGCCCTTCAGTTTCTTATTCTTGGCACCGGAGTTGATGCAAGAATTTCAGAAGCTATATTTTCTCTTGACATTCCGCTTAGCTTGGCTTTATTATCCGGTATAATCCTGTGGCATATTGTATCAGCAAAAACAAAGGAAACATCGTCAGGTATAACATAAGTTCTTCCATTTACAAGGGCTGACGCTCTCGACATTGCAGCAAGCGCCAGAGTTCCTCTCGGACTTATTCCAAGCTTTATCATAGCATTATTCCTTGTAGCAGCAGCAAGGCGTGCCATATAATCATAAATTCCATCATCAGTATAAATATTCTCGGTAAGTTTGCGCAAAATATCTACATCACCGGAAGCAGCAACTGTTTTTACTTTATCAAGTGTATTATTTTTTTTAGATTTCATGATATACACTTCGCTTTTAACGTCAGGATAACCCATATTGATTTTTATCATAAAGCGGTCAAGCTGAGACTCAGGCAGCATCTGAGTACCGATAGAACCCGCAGGATTCTGTGTTGCTATAACCATATAAGGCTTAGGCAAAGCAAATCTCTTGCCATCAATTGATATGCTTCCTTCTTCCATAATTTCCAGCAATGCGGACTGCGTTTTACATGACGTACGGTTAATTTCATCTGCAAGAAATAAATTGCATACTGCAACTCCCGGTTTATATTCGAATTTACCAGTATCCTTTCTGTACATGGAAAATCCAGTTATATCAGTAGGCAGTACATCCGGCGTAAACTGCATACGATTACATTCAAGTGACAGAGCCCGTGAAAATGCAAGCGCCATTGTTGTCTTTCCTACTCCCGGAATATCTTCGATTAAAATATGTCCGCCGGCAAGCAATGCAAGCATTACTTTTATTATAACTTCATCTTTTCCGATAACAGCTTTTTTCACTTCACTTATTACATCTTCAATCTTTCTTGAAGCAGCATACATTGTTTCCTTATTCATTTATTAATCCTTTCTCAAAACATATATCTCTTCTATTATATCATTTTTATTTAACAAATTCAATCATATTTTCTGATTAAATTACATAAGGATAGAAAAAAGTTTTGTATATATAAGTAAATTTATAATTTATTCCAAAATTCATAAATGCAATTGACAAAAATAAAAAAAATGGTATACTAATAGAGTAATAATTTCGTAAATTTTAATTCAGAGGTGACTAATTTGAATATCTGGCACAATATAAGTCCAAAAAAAGTGAGTCCGGAAGATTTTATCGCTGTTATTGAAATTCCTAAGGGAAGTAAAATTAAATATGAGCTTGATAAGGAAACCGGATGCATGAAACTGGATCGTATTCTTTATACATCTACACACTATCCTGCAAATTATGGACTGATTCCGAGAACATTTGCAGATGACGGAGATCCGCTTGATGTTCTTGTGCTTTGCTCTGAAAAACTATATCCTATGACTTTGGTAAGATGTTATCCTATCGGTGTTATTCGGATGATTGACAGCGGACATCATGATGATAAAATAATAGCTATCCCATTTGATGATCCGAACTATAATACGTATCATGATATTGATGAGCTTCCTAAGCATGTTTTTGAAGAAATGATTCACTTCTTCAAGGTATATAAGGAACTTGAAAATAAAACAACGGCAGTTGATGAAATTGAAAATGCCGAAAGCGCAAAAAATATTATTTCAGCCGATATTGATCATTACATTGATAAATTCTGTAAATAATGATAATTTTTGGAAGGATGGTAAAACAGCTAATGACTGCAAAAGCAAGCGAAGTGCTATTTAATGCACAATCAAGCGTGGCTCCTCTGGGACTTATTGCTCTTGAAGGCGCCAAGGAACTGGGTAACCAGATAAATAATTATTTGGTTGAATGGGCAAAGAAAGGCGGATATAATTATGATACTTTTCTTATCGGTAATCAGTGTCCGCGTTTCGCCTCAGGAGACGGTAAGGGTCTTATTGAATCTACAGTAAGAGGCCGTGACGTTTTCATTATTGTAGATGTAGGAAACTACAGCTGCACTTATAAAATGTTCGGAAAAGAAAATTCCATGTCACCGGATGATCATTATCAGGATTTAAAGAGAATTATCCAGGCTATATCTGGCAAGGCTCATAGAATCAATGTAATTATGCCTATTCTCTACGGAGGACGTCAGCACAGAAGAAGCTACCGTGAATCTCTTGACTGCGCTTGCGCACTTCAGGAGCTTCAGGCAATGGGCGTTTCAAATATCATTACATTTGACGCACATGATCCAAGAGTTCACAATGCAATTCCGCTTATGGGATTTGATAATGTTATTCCGTCTTATCAGGTTCTTAAAGCACTTTTCAAGAGCATTGATAATCTTGCTGTCAATAAAGACGAATTTATGGTAGTAAGCCCTGACGAAGGCGCTCTGAACAGAAATATGTATTATGCTTCTGTACTCGGTGTAGAAATGGGTATGTTCTATAAAAGACGAGACTATTCCAAAATTGTAGACGGACGCAATCCTATTGTGGCTCATGAATATCTTGGAAATCCTGTTGAAGGAAAAGACGTTTTTGTAGCAGATGATATTATTTCCTCCGGAGAATCAGTACTTGATATTGCATATGCTCTTAAGAAAAAGAACGCAAGAAGATTTTTTGCATACTGCACATATGCTCTGTATACAAATGGTCTTGAAAAATTTGATAAGGCATATGAAGAAGGATATATTTCCGGTGTATTCGGTACAAATCTTACATATCGTTCACCTGAGCTTCTTGAACGTCCTTGGTTCCATGAAGTTGATGTATCAAAGTATATAGCTTATTTCATAGCTTCAATTAATCATGATGTTTCTATAAGCACTGTGCTTGATCCTCATGAAAAAATCAAGACGCTTCTTTCAAAGCATCAGTAATATAAAAAATAAAGCCTGAGATTGTTTTCTCAGGCTTGTTTTTATTTAAATGAAATTTCCTTTAGTTCAGCTTCACCGTTTCCGCTGTATATAAGATAAACTGGATAAATTCCGTCAGGTATATCAATATCAGCAGAAAATTTTGTCCACGCCTCTGTTAAATCAATCTTAATTTTTGAAACAATATTTCCGCCTAATTCATTGTATACATTAAAATAACCGTTCCCGCTGCAATTGGCAGTAACTGAAATTTCAGATACGTCTTTAAACTTAAAATATTTATAGCCAATCAATGTGCCTTCTTTAATTTCACCTATAAATCTATCGTTTCCTCTATGAGTTACATTAGGAAAACTTTCAGTATAAATTTTATTTGATCCGTGCGGCATTTTTCCATTTGTTATATTACACGCAATAACAGCCGGATAACTGCCTTTTGCTTCTAAAGGCTTGCCATTTAATCCGCAGGAAGTAACTTCAACTTGCTTTATTTTTCCATCCTGCTGAATTTCAATCCTTTCAGCACATGCTTGTCTGCTGTAATCAGATTTATGAGTTAGACGATGATAAAAAATATACCATTGATTATTTATTTCTATAATACTTCCATGTGTAGTTCCAGTCATATTTAATCTGTCAGCTTCTTTTCTTCCGTTTAAACCAATATCACCATTTGAAACTATCGTCCCGCCATAAACAAAATCTTTGTCCGGATAGTCGCTCGTTGCATAACAAAGTTCATGATTTTGCCATGAAGAATAAATAAAATAATATTTATCTCCGACTTTTCTCATGGAGCTTGCTTCAAAGAAAGGATGTTCTTCAAAGCTTGTACCCTTTGTTTCATAAGGAATAATATGTCTGGGTTCATCTATGACTGTCATCATATCATCGCATACGGTAACCGTACATGGTCCCATAACGCCTCCCGGAGTATTCAGCATTTCTTCACTGCTTTTATTAAAGCTTTCCATTTCCTCGGAAATGTATCTTTCGCTGTCCTGAGGATTCTCACTCTTTTCCTGCGGAAACTGAGTTCCATAATAAATACGAATTGTTCCGTTATCATTTATCACGCCGGGATCAAAGCAAACGTACTTTTTCATGGGTGTTCCATCAGGATATTTAACAAATCCAAGATATTCATATTTCCCTGCCGGTGTATCACATACTGCAACGCTAATGGGACCAAAATATCCGCCTTTTCCAAATTTACCAGACATACAGTAATATAAATAATATTTGCCGTCATTACCCTGAACAACATCAGGAGCATACATATATTTTCTATCTGAGGTATGATAATCCGGATCCTGTTCGGCACGATAAATTACACCTTCACATCTCCAGTCAGATAAATCATTAACCGGTGCAGAATATACGGTATAATCAAGCATGCAAAAAGTTTCTCCGCCTTCCTTATCGTGAGAACCATAAAGATAAACCCTATCCCCAAAAACATGAGGCTCACCATCAGGAATATATTCTTCTAAAGGAAGAAATGGATTATATGCCTGTTTTTTCATATTAAATACTTCCTTTCCTATTTTAAATATTTAATAAATTAAAAACCCTGTTTTAACAGGGTTTTTTGGTTTTCTTACGCCTTATTACAGCTCAAAACTGTATATCCAGCCTCAGTAACTGCTTTAATAAGAATATCATCTGATATGTCGGATTCCATTACTACTTCAGCAGTTTTCTTTTCCAGATTTACCTCTGCATCTTTAATACCGCTTAAAGATGTCAGTGCTTTCTGCACATGCTGAACACAATGACCGCACATCATGCCGTCAACAACCAATACCTTTTTCATTGCATTTACTCCTTTTTCATTATTATTGTAATTTATATTTAAACTATCCGTCAAAACATTTTTATTTTCCGGATAATTTGCATTCTGAGAATTAATTTTGAAAAATCTAAGCCTAAGGGCATTTAAAACTACGCAGACTGAACTGATACTCATTGCCGCTGAACCCATCATAGGATTAAGCTTGATTCCGAACGGCAGATAAAATACCCCTGCTGCAAGTGGAATACAGAGAATATTATAGAAAAATGCCCAGAATAAATTCATTTTTATATTCCTCATTACTGCCTTACTAAGATCAATAGCGTTAACAACATCCATTAAAGAATCTTTCATAAGGATAACATCTGCTGATTCTATTGCTATATCAGTACCAGAACCGACAGCAATTCCAACATCAGCACCTGCCAATGCCGGAGAATCATTTATACCGTCACCTGTCATAGCAGTAAAATATCCCTGTTCACGTTGTTTACGAATATACTTTTCTTTATCCTCCGGACGTACTTCAGAAATAACTTCGTCGGCATTTATTAGTTTAGCCACAGCATTTGCTGTTCTGCTGTTATCTCCTGTAAGCATTACAACTCTGATACCCATATCTTTAAGAATACGAACAGCTTCTATGCTCGTTTTCCTTATAGTATCTGAAACTGCTATAATGCCAATAATTTTTATGCCATCTGAAAATATAACGGGGGTTTTTCCCTCATCAGCAAGCTTATTGACTATTTCAGATGTTTTATTTTCATCATCTGATTCAAGTACATTTTTCTTTATAAAAAACATATTTCCAGCAAAAATATTTTCTCCATTAATCTCAGCCGAAATCCCTTCACCAATAAATGTTTTATAATTACTTCCGTTAGGAACTTTCAAGCCCTTGTTTGCCGCATATTCTGTTATTGCTTCTGCTATGGGATGATTGTTTCCGTATTCAGCTGATGCTGCTATTGCAGCAAAATTTACTTTATCAAGATTTTTGTCCAATACTATAATATCTGTAACTGAAGGATGACCAGTTGTTATTGTTCCTGTTTTATCAAGAACGATAGTATCTATTTTATGAAGATTTTCCAGCCCTTCTGCTGACCGGATAATTATACCGTACTCTGCTGCTTTTCCCGTACCAACCATAACAGAAACCGGTGTGGCAAGCCCAAGTGCACATGGACAAGAAATCACGAGTACAGAAATTCCGCACGAAAAAGCAAATTCAAAGGATTCTCCTGCAAACAACCATACAGCAATTACTATTAATGCAGCAAGCATTACTGCCGGAACAAAAAAACCGCTTATTTTATCTGCCAAACGTGAGATTGGAGCCTTCGAATTGCCAGCTTCATCTACAAGCCGTATTATCTGAGCAATAGTTGTATCATTTCCCACTTTAGACGCCTTCATTCTGAAGGTTCCATTTTTGTTGATTGTAGCAGATATAACTTCATCTCCGATGTTTTTTCCAACAGGAATACTCTCACCAGTCACAGCAGACTGATCCACATACCCTTGCCCCTCAGTAATAATTCCATCTACCGGAATACTTTCACCAGGACGTATTATTAAAATATCATCTTTAACTACCTTTTCAGAGGGAATAGTTATTTCATTACCGCCTCTAATAACAACCGCCGTTTTAGGCGTGAGATTCATCAGTTTTTCAATGGCGTCACTTGTCTTGGATTTAGATCGGTTTTCAAGGAATTTTCCTACCGTAACAAGAGTAGGAACCATTGCGGCAGATTCAAAATAAAGCTGATGTGCATAATGATGAATAATTTCATTATTACCATGACCATATCCATATGCCATTCTGTATATTGCAAATATACCGTATATCAGCGCCGCTGATGAGCCCACTGCGATTAAGGAATCCATATTAGGCGAACGTTTAAAAAGAGCTTTGAATCCCTTTGTAAAAAAATCGCTGTTCACCGCAATAATTGCAAGAGAAATTAAAAATTGTGTAATAGCAGATATAAGGTGATTATCCATTCCGATAAATATTGACGGAACAGGAAGCCCCATCATTTCCCCCATAGCAATATACATAAGAGGAATAAGAAGGATTACAGATAATAACAAACGCTTTTTTAACTTTTTATGAGAATCTATATATTGCTGCTTTCGCTCACTCCATTCACGTTTAAAGGAGTTTTCCTCTGACTTAGTGTTTTCATATAAGGAAGCTCCGTACCCCGTTTTCTCTACAATATCTATAATAGAATTGCTGTCAGTTTTAGTTTCATCATAATTTACAATCATCTGATTTGCAAGCAAATTTACATCAGCCTTATCCACACCGTCTATTCTGCTTACACTTTTTGTAATATTAGCTTGACACGCAGCACAGGTCATACCAGTGATTTTAAACTTTTCTGTTTTCATAAGCCCCCCCTTATTTAAGCTTTTTTATTAGTTCCAAAGCTTCATCCATAATATCATTATTTCCTTTTTTTATTTCTTCTGTCAAACAGGTTTTCATATGTTCCTGAAGAATAACATATCCTATGCTTTGAAGCGCTTTTTCAGCCGCTGCAATTTGAATAAGTATATCTCCGCAGTAACGGTTCTCATCAAGCATTTTTCCAATTCCGTTCAATTGACCGGTAATCCTGTTAAGTCTGCTTTTTAATGATCTAAGAGTCTTTTCGTCACGGGGAGTGTTTTTCTGACGGCAGCACTCACAGTTGTCCATATTTCACCTGCTTTCTCTATTTTTCTTAATATCAATTATATACCCCCTTGGGGTATTTGTCAAGAATATTTTTATAATATTATTTTGTCACTTTTTAATATAATATACAAAAAAGCCTTTCCTTTTAGAGGAAAGGCTTGATTATTAACTTTTAAAAATCCCATATTTTAATTTTGCTCGTTCTAATTTACGTCCAAAAGGTTTTTGCATCAGTAAAAGAAAAATTATATTGGATACTGAATACGTTACCGTAACGGGAACTCCTGACATGAAAACTGCCATATACCTTAATAAAGAAAATGTACTATCTATATTTAAAACAGTCCACAGATCCATTATTACTGAATAAATAGTTCCGGAAAATATACTGAAAATAATAATATAAATTTTATTTTCCAATTTTTTTCCCATGACACCTGCTAAACATCCAATTAATCCCCAGCTAAGCATTTGAAATATTGTCCAAGGACCATGTCCGAAATATATATTTGATATAAGTGCTGAAAATGAACCAGTAACAAACCCAGCAGAATATCCAAGATACATACCGCTGATAATAGTAATAGCTGTAACTGGTTTAAAAAATGGTATAAAGCCAAATACTATTCTTCCGCATACGGAAAGCGCTGTCATAATTGAAATCATCATTATTTCTTTGCTTTTTCCGTAATTTTGACGCTCAAAGGAAAAATAAAACGGCAAGCAGGCTAAAAATGCTGCAAGTAATGTTGCGGCGCTGTAATGCTTTCCGCCAAAAAGCAAAATATTAAGTACAGCTAACATGCCTGAAATTATCAATACACTAATTTGAATTATTCTGTTTTTCATAAGGTTCCACCATTAGCCTTATAAAGATCAATAATATCTTTAAGGGTGACTGCATTTTTATAAAAACCACGTGTCATGCTTTTGGCACAAGTAGTATAAAATTCATTGCTGCTGAAAAATTCTCTTGTATTGTCCTGGGAAATAATTTCCCTGTCAAAAAGTAATGCACATCGGTCTGCTGTTTCTGCCGCAAATTCGTTATCGTGTGTTACAATTATTATAGTTTTTCCGCCTTCAGCCAGATTTCTGAGGATTTGTATCAACTTTTCCTTTGACCAAGCATCAATTCCCTTAGTTGGTTCGTCAAGTAAAATAATATCCGGATCCTTCATTAGTATTTTAGCAATTGCTGCTTTCTGACATTCACCTCCGCTTAAATCATAGGGATGACTATTTAAAATTTCAGTTAAATCTAAATCATTAATTAAATTCTTAATCCGTTTATCAGATTTATCCATTCTGAGGTAATTAGCATACCACTGAAAATCCTCTTCGATTGTTTCACCGGTAAAAACAGTTACAGGATTCTGAGGAAGTACAGCTATACCGGAAAAAGATTTTATTTTTTTTCCGTTAATTAAAATCTTTCCGGAATATGGAGTGTTTTGTCCGGTAATGACTGAAAGAAGAGTACTTTTACCACTTCCGTTACCTCCGACGATACCATAAATTTCTCCCTTATTTACGCTCATATTTAACCCATAAAGAATATCAGGACCGTTTTTTTCATACCTGAAACAAATATTTTTCAGTTCAATTATTTTATTTTCAAAATTTTTTTTATTATTTTTATCTTCAATAGCGTCTATTTTATTAGAAAAATTTTTTCTTATCATATTGCTCGCCTCACGGATGTTCAATGGACAAGGTTCATTGAATTTCAGCATACTATGAAGTTGAGCATAAACCGGTAATCCCTTTATTATTTTACTGTTACAGCTCAAAGCTTCTGCGCAGTTTACTGGCGCTCCAGAATATATAACTTTACCGCTGTCAATTACAGTTAAACTATCTGCAATAGAAAAAACATTTTCCAAATTATGTTCCGCCATTATTACTGTAATGCCCAATTCCCGATTAAGTCTTTCAATCATACTGATAAAAGTTCTTGCGGCAAACGGATCAAGCTGTGAAACAGGTTCATCAAGAATTATAACCTCCGGCGATATTGCCATAACAGCAGCAAGATTTAAAAGCTGTTTTTGTCCTCCGGACAGCTTATAGGTTTCTTTTCGATACCATGAATTAATACCGAAAAAGCTTGATATTTCGGCGGTTCTTCTTCTTATAAAATCTCTGTTGTGACCCAGACTTTCCAATCCAAAGGCAATTTCATGCCAAACCTTATCTGTAATAATCTGCGAATCTGGATTCTGCATTACATAACCTATTTCAGATGCAGAAGTTTTTCTATCAAGCTTTGAAATATTAATTCCTTTATAAAGAATACTGCCGCTGATTTTTCCTTCCGGATTCATTTCCTTTTTAATAAGCCGCAAAAGCGTAGTTTTTCCGCATCCAGACGAACCGTAAAGAACAGCAAATTCACCTTTTTTTATATTAAAATCAATATTATTAAGTACTGCCTTTTCACGGCCTTCAAATGTAAAGCTTAAATTTTTGATCTTAATAATTTCCATTTTATTTCTCCCTTTATTTCTGTAAATGCAGGCATTGAAACAATTAACAGCCATATAATGCAGAAAATTAAATAACCTATATTCTTCTTGGGATATATTATTTCGGGATAAAATATAAAGTTAATGTTTTCATACCTAATCATAAAAATGAAATAAATAAAAGATGCAGCGCCGAAAAATATAATTAAGCAGTCAATGAATCTGAAACGAAAAAGATTAAAGGAAGTTCTATTTTTCAGTCCATATCCCCTGCTGCTCATAGAAGAAGATGTATCTGCTGTGTGTTCTATTGCCCACGTTACCAAAGATGAAAAAGATTTTACTGCAAGCAGTAGTTTTGATAAATTTTTGCTGTTTTCATTAATCAAGTTTTTTTGTACACTGTATATTTCATGATATTTTTTTTTCATAGCAGGTACAAATTTTAATGAAGAAGATATAACCAATCCCAAAACAGGAGCAATACCAGAAAAAAGATATATAATTTTATCTGAGGTCATAACATAACTGAAACAACTGAACCAGCATAGTACAGAAATCAGCATTAGAGCTGCACAGCATCCATAAATAATTGATTCTTTCGTAACTGGGGTATCATTTACAAAAAATAGCACTGTTTTTCCATTATGTGAAAATATCGGGTTGGTTATTGTAACAACCAGCCCGATTATTAGATAACATAATATTTCCTTTATAAAAGATAAATCTCTTACCAGCATAAATTTAAAAATAAGTCCTCCAGCAATTGCAGTTATCGAAAGAATCGGATTCATTGTAAACATTGATATTCCAATTACCGCAGAAAAAAACACAATTAAAGCAATTGGGTGTAAACCGGAGAAAAGTTTCATCCGTTAAAATCCTCCTGACTGCAAATATATATCCACTGAATTTCGTCTCCGTCTTTAAGATTAAACGAATCACACCCTTTTTCAGCGTATTCATCATTTACCTTATAAATCCAGCCGCTTTCAGATCCGCATGAAAATTCGTACAAATAATTTATTCCCTCAACATATACTGTACTTAATGCATTTTCATCAGAACCTTGTACTTCAATCTGAATTTGATTTTCACGGACAGCTCTGCTAAGTACACTGTATACAGTATCGTTTTCTTTTATTTGATATTCTGTTTTTTCAAGTATAATTCCATCATCCGGAATATAATCTTCAAGTCCAGAATCCAGCTTATTCATATTATCCAAAACAGACGAGCATGTTATTTCAATTGTTACGGAGTCACCACCGCTTATATTTGATTCCGAATAATTATAGTATTCTTCTTTAGACTTAATACTGCATGCTGAAAATAAAGTTACAAAAGCAACAATAAATGCCATAAAAATTTTTTTCATTTTATTTCCTTTCGGATCATAAAATTCTGATAAACTATCAGTCCAGCACCGCAAACCGCAGAAACAGCAGTAGGTATAATTATAAATAAAGGCAGTTTGCTTTTAGTTTTATTTTCCTGACCACTGTTTGATTCCGTTACAGAAGTTGTATAGGTCACTGTTGTAGTATTATTTTTGGAAATTGATTTTTTATCAGATATATCAGATTTCATAGAACTTTCTGTAACATTTGAATTAATTACAATGTTTGAAGATACAAAAGTAGTAGTAATATTATTATTTATCTGATTTGTGTTAATTTCACTGTAATAATTATTTTCATTATTGTCAGAATTATTATCAAAAATGGGTTCATATTGTTCAATTACAGAAGTAATTGTATGCAATGGTTTATTGGTATTATTTTCATTAGGCAGTGTTGAACTTGTATTATTTTGATTATCTGAAATATTTTCATCATCATCATTAGGACTACCGTTGCTAAAATCAAGATTTGAAAAATCATATACCGGCGTTTCTCCGCTATATAGCCTGTCAATCGCTATTAAAGCTATAGAAGCCTGATCTGTTGCTTGAATACTGGAAACACCTCCGGATATATGTGAAAAACCGCCGTCAGGGTTTCTATAACTTAAAACCGCATCTACAACAGTCTTTCCATTTTTTATAAACCTGTTGTCACTGTAAATATCTATCCCCATAGTACACAGCGCAGTTATAATTTGAGCAGAGCTTTCGCAGTTCTCAGTACCGAAAGAACTATAACCTCCAGTTGCCAACTGAGAATTTGACAGAAATATCAATGCCTCATCGATAATATTCTTGACACTTTTGGTCACTGAAACACCAGTTTTATTTAATTCATATGTATATAAAGCACTGTTTCCGTAATATGGAGCAAGCGCAGTAATAACATTTGCTGTAATATCAATATCTCCGACTGTTCCAGATAAAGCGAATCCCCCGTCAGGAGCCTGCTGCTTAATTATTTCAATAATAATATCATCTCTGGAATAAAATGCATTATAAGGGATTTCAGTATTTACAGAATCAAGAGCAATAAGACTCCATATCCACCCATTTATTCCCTGCCTGCCGAGGGATATTGTATATCCTCTATTATATGTACCGTCAGCCATAAGATTTATATTTTCTTCAGTAAAGGAAAACGGATTTTTGCCGTTTGCTAATAACGCAAGTATTATACGATGCCATTCAGTTGACTTAGCGGCACTCAGCTTATTTTCTGATTTATAGCGCTCTTTCACATCTTGTGAAAGAGCGCTGCAATAGTCGGGCATCTCTGAATTATAATATCTTCCGTAAGCAAATGCAGCCCAGTCGCCTTCAGTTGTTCCCACCGCTGAAGTAACATCTCCTCTGTATAACAGGGCTGATTCTATTATATCATCATAATCATCTGCTAAAGCCTTGTCAGAAAATGAAAACAAGGAGAAAATAAGCATTATAGTAAGAAATGTCGGTAACTTTTTCATTTTATTTGCTAACAGTAAGCTTAGCAATTGCAATTGCGTCAAAAACATCAATTGCAAAATCTCCGTTCATATCAGCAAGTATAGTTTCGTTATCAGTTAAAATTCTTTTGCCAACAGTACTTTGTGCAACAGCAATCGCATCAAATACGTCAACCTCATTATTCTGATTAACATCACCCATAGAAAGATCATTCTTGCCTATAAATTCAATTTCCTGTACTGCCTTATCAAGTATATCCTGATCGGAATTTAAATCAGCCGCCTTGGTAACAACTCTCTTGTATACGCCTGTTCCAACAAGCTTAGGATATGCCGCAATTGATTCGGTTATAATGTCACGGTTTGTTACCGGACAAAGCGGTTCCGTTCCTCCCCATTCAGACATATAGGAAGTATCCAGTCCCATATCAGAGCCATATCCGTAAACAGTAAAAACAAATCTGATAACATCTCCATCGTCTGGTAAATATTCTCCCAGTGATAATGATACTGACTCATTATTTATCAGATACATCCATCCTGACATAGCACAGAAATCATAAGAACTCAGTGCGCCGTCTGTCTCACGCAAATCATCAATTTCCATATTAGCAGCTTTAGCGGCAGACGCAATAAATTCCGGTATAATGGGCTTGGCATTATCTGCATCGTCAAGACTTGAAATATATGAGCCTACACCTTTGCCTCCGTTTATATGTTCAGCGCCGTATACTCTTTCAATCAGATCAGAACCAGTTTCACCATCATAAAAAGGTACTCTAACCGGATCCATTAAGTAACCTTGTCCGATAGTAAACTTCTCAATACAAACAGTCGCATACCCTGCTGGACTTCCTGAAGCTGCTTCTTCTGCCCAAACCGATGTACCCATCGCCGAAAGCATGCCCAGCGCCGTTAAAATTCCTGCAATTCTCTTCATTCTCATGTTTATTCCTCCGATAAAACTATATTTTTATGTACTGTGGCAGGTCTCCTGGCTCGAAATCACCCTAATAGCCTGCAAGGTCTTCCCAAAATAAATCAGTGACCGGCTTTGCGCCAAGCAGACATTCGTCATTCATACAGTAGCGGGGACTGCTGCGGATTCTAACCGCATTCCCTTTTAATACAGCGTTAACTGTAACCGCAATACCTTATAATTATACTCTTATTATATTATTTTGTCAAATAAAAGAAAATCAGCCGGAAAAATTCCGACTGATCCATATTTTATATTATAATGCTTCTACGGCTTTAACAGCCTCATCAAGCCAATTACCCTCATAATCTTCAATTTTTCCACTATCACATCCGGCGGATAATTTCTGATTAAGCGGAAGCCTTCCCAGTACATTTAGTCCATACTCACCCGCTACTTCCTCAAGCTTGCTTTCACCAAAAATATTAATTTTCTTTCCGCAGTCAGGACATTCTGCATAGCTCATATTTTCGACTACTCCCAATATAGGTACATTCATCATTTCTGCCATCTTAACAGCTTTACCTACAATCATAGAAACAAGCTCCTGGGGAGAAGTAACAACTACAATTCCGTCAACCGGAATAGACTGAAAAACAGTTAGCGGAACATCTCCGGTTCCTGGAGGCATATCTACAAACATATAATCTACGTCTTCCCAGATAACATCTGTCCAAAACTGTTTTACAACACCTGCAATAACAGGTCCTCTCCAAATAACCGGATCAGTTTCATTTTCAAGAAGAAGGTTTACCGACATTACCTTTATACCTGTATGGCTGCTGACTGGATAAATACCCTCGTCAGAACCTTCTGCTTTTTGACTGATTCCGAATGCTTTTGGAATTGAAGGTCCGGTAATATCAGCGTCAAAAATTGCCGTATTATAGCCCTTTCTTTTCATATTTACAGCTAAGATTGAAGAAACTGTAGATTTTCCAACGCCTCCTTTGCCGCTGACAATTCCTATAACCTTTTTGATATTGCTTTTTTCATTAGGTTTTTCAAGAAAACTCTGCTTGTCCCTTTCACCGCAGTCCTGGCTGCATGATGAACATTCATGTGTACATTCGCTCATAAATTACCTCCGTTCCGTATTAAAGAAAACTGCTTATATTTCTAACAGCCGATTTAACTGTTATTATATTAAAACAACGGCGCTATCATTCTGAGAATATATCCCAGTATCTTTTTCCATATTCGCCTTTTTTTCCAGTCCTCTAAGGTTATTTCCCGACATTTAGCAAGCGTTTCAAGAAAGTCTGATTTTACATTTCCAACCGCCTGGGTCTTGTACATAAAAGTCGCACATTCAAAGTGAAGATAAAGACTTCTGAAATCAAGGTTTATTGTTCCTACGACCGCTGTAGTATCGTCAGCTACAAAGTTTTTTGCATGTATGAATCCCGGCATATATTCATAAACCTTTATTCCTATCCGGGTAAACTCTTTATAATATACCCATCCAACATAACCAGCATACCATTTATCCTGTATATGGGGTACAATTATTTTTACATCCACTCCGCTTTTAGAGGCAAATTCAAGGGACGATACTATTTCACTGTCAACTATAAGATAAGGAGTTGTTATATAGACATAATCCTTTGCTTTATTGATAATATCCATATAAACATATTTTCCTACATACTGATTGTTTGTAGGACTGTCCCCATACGGCAAAACATATCCATCAGCCTCAACAGATACATTTTCTATTCTGTATTTTTCATAATTGCTTAAATTTTTTGTTTTCCATTCCCACATTTGGATAAACATTACAGTAAAGCTCCATACTGCTTCACCTTTAAGCATAACTGCAGTGTCCTTCCAATGACCAAACCTTTCCTTTTCATTTATATATTCATCTGCAATATTTATACCGCCGTTAAAGGCAGTATGTCCGTCAATAACAACAATTTTTCTATGATCCCTGTTATTCTGGGCAGTCGACAGAAAAGGACGAAATTCATTAAATTCCCTGCATTTAATGCCGAGTGACTCAAGATACCTGCAATAATGATTTGGAAGCGTGAACTGACAACCCATGCCATCATATATCAGCCGGACTTCTACTCCCTGAGAAACCTTTCTTTCAAGTATTTCAAGTACTGTATCCCACATTCGTCCTAAACCGATTATAAAATATTCCATGAAGATAAAATTTTCAGCCTTTTCAAGTTCACGGATAAGTGCCTCAAACTTTTCCTCTCCTGAGCTAAAATACTCAACACTTGTATTTTTATAAATCGGATAATAACCGTAATTATTTACATAATCAGCAAGATGAGAAATATAAATATTCTCATCCTTTAGTTCATTTACAACATATTCATTTTGAGGAATCATTGGTTTTGAAAGTTTGAGCATTTTATTTTTATGATTTTTAAAAGTAATAGTACCAAGCTGCGCATGAAGTATTACATACAGCGTTGCGCCTACCATTGGTATAAGCAGTATTAATATTATCCAAACCAGCTTATATGAAGTATTCATATACTGTTTATTTACAACATAGCAGACAAACGGAAGTGTCAGAAGAATCTGTACACCGTAAATCAAAGTAGATTTCTGCCATACATTCAGCAGCAAAAATACTATAAATGTCATCTGAACAGCCAGAATAAGTATAATAAGCGCATTTATATTAAAAATCTTTTTTACCCTTTTAGGTTTTTTCTTTTTCTTTTTTTCCCAGTTCATAACATTGGATTCCTCCGATAATCGCAATATTTTATATCATGTTATCATTATATTTTTTATCAGTAAATAAAATTTATTCTGAAATCACCTGAGTACCATTATTGTCTATATGAAATTCCCTTACCTGCCATCCATTTAGCCCGGCATTATCAAGTGAAAACTTCATTTTCCCCGCAAAATATGTATTGTTTTCATCAGCAATTGCCACGATTGTAGGTCCTGCACCACTGATGTACACACCGTACGCTCCATGGTTATAGGCAATATCAAAGACTTCTCTTGCATTAGGAATAAGCTCCATACGATAAGGCTGGTGCAGTTTATCATGAACTGCTGTACGTAAATTTTCAAATTTTCCGGTTAGCAGAGACGCAGAAAAAAGCGCAGCTCTTGAAAGATTGTATACTGCGTCTTTGTGCGCTACTTCTGACGGAAGACATGCTCTTGCTTTTTCAGTCTTTAGCTCAAAGTCCGGTATAATTGCAGCAAATTTTAATTTAGTATAAACCTCCTGCTTGACCCAGTGAACTTTTTTTCCGTCAAAAACTGCCGTTACAATTCCTCCTAGAAGCGCTGGAGCAGTGTTATCTGGATGGCCCTCGATCTGTGCTGCAAGATCAACAATTTCATCAGGATTCAGCGGATTGCCAAGCAGAGTATTTGCACCCACCAGACCTGCAACTATGCAAGCAGAGCTTGAACCCAACCCTCTTGCCATCGGAATATTATTAGTCTGACGAATTTTTAGACCATCAAGTTTTTTTCCGCAGACATTAAACAAATCCTTTGCAGAGATATAAATAAGGTTGTTCTCGTCCTCAGGAACACAAACTTCATCTGTTGATGCAATATCAATACAGTCTGATTCTTCCATTTCTACATAATTATAATAAGACAGCGCAAGACCCAAAGCATCAAACCCTGCGCCCAGGTTTGCTGAAGTTGCCGGTATCTGTATCTTAATCATAAACGCCTCCGATAAATTCACCAGTAAAAATGGCTTTTATTTTTGCTGTAAACATTCTAAGTAAAAAATTATTAAAGAATATTATAGCATATTATGTCTGTAAATACCACATATTTGCATCATTTTTAATTTATTTAACTTTCAATGACGATACTTGATTTTACACGTTCTGTATGCTATACTGATTATTGATTTATAATAAACAAACTGGAGCGAAATATTTTATGCTTTTAAATCTTATAAATATAAATAAATTTTATAACGGAAAACAAATTTTGAAAAACGTAAACCTGACCATTGACGAAAAGGACCGAATAGGTCTTATCGGTATAAACGGCTGCGGTAAGACTACACTCCTTCGTATCTTAACTGAAAAGGAACTTCCTGACCGTTCTACTGAAAAAGACGGTATTATATCTTATGCCGCAAAAACATCAATAGGTTATCTGGAGCAGATGTCCGGTCTTGATCGTGATAATACTGTTATCGAAGAAATGAAAGCAGTTTTTAATCATCTTAATAAAACCGCAGAACGTATGCGTGAACTTGAAAAAATGATGAACTCTGAGCATAGTGAAATGCAGATGATTACTGAAGAATATGCAAAGCTTTCATCATATTATGAATCAAATGACGGATATAATACTGATATTAAAATAAAAACTGTACTAAATGGTATGGGCTTTACTGAAAAAGAATATGACAGAGTTATTTCCGGATTCAGCGGAGGAGAAAAAACACGTCTTGCTATTGCAAAGCTGCTTCTTGAAGAGCCAAATTTATTGATTCTGGACGAACCTACCAATCATTTGGATTTTAAAACTGTTCTTTGGCTTGAGGATTATCTAAAGGATTACAAAGGCGCTCTCATTATAGTATCCCATGACAGATATTTTCTTGACAAAGTCGTAACTTCAGTATGCGAAATTGAACATGGACACCTTACAAGATATAAAGGTAATTATACAGCATTTACAAAACTTAAATCAGACGCTGTAAGCAGACAGCAGAAAGAATATGAAGCACAGCAGCGTGAAATTGCTAAGCTTGAAGATTTCATTGCCCGTAATAAAGTGCGTGCTTCAACTGCAAACAGCGCTAAAAGCCGTGAAAAGGCTCTTGAACGCATGGAACTTATCGACAAACCTGTTTTGGCATTTAACCATGCTAAAATCAGGTTTGAATACAAGCTTCAGCCGCCATTCGATATATTAAATGTTAAGGACGCAGATATTTCCGTTGGGAACGGAAATTCCAGAAAAGTACTTGCACAAAATATTTCTTTTGAAATTAAAAGAGGCGAAAAGCTTGGAATAATCGGAGATAACGGAATCGGAAAATCTACTTTTTTAAAGGTTTTACAGGGACTTATCCCCCATGAAGGCAGAATACGCTGGGCGTCAAATATTAAAATATCATATTTTGAACAGGAAAGCGCTAATCTTGATCCCCATAATACAGTAATTGACGAACTTCATAGACATTATCCTCTTATGACAGACCTGGAAATACGCTCGCTTCTTGGCAGCGTCGGTATAACAGGAGAAAATGTTTTCAAGGAAACGGGAGTTATAAGCGGCGGTGAAAGAGCAAAAGTATGTTTTGCTCTTATGATGCTTGAAAAAGGTAATGTGCTTATTTTGGACGAACCTACTAACCATCTGGATATAACGGCAAAGGAAGCAATTGAAGAAGCTCTTGCAGAATATGACGGAACAATTATTTTTGTTTCCCATGATAGGTATCTGCTCAATAGAATAGCAGATAAAATACTGGAAATAAGAAAAGACGGAACAGAAATATATAACGGCGATTTTGACTATTATCTTGATGTCAATAAAAAACGAGAAATTGCTGCACAGCTTGCAGCAGATGAGTTAAAAAGAGCTGAAGAAGCTAAAAATATTACTGAAAAAAAGACTGCTGCATTTAAATCCAAAGAACAAAGAAGCGCAGAAGCTAAAAGACGCAACAGGATAAAGGAACTTGAAAAGGAAATTGATTCCAAACAGGAAATGCTTAATGCTCTTCAGATTGAAATAACCCAAGAAGAGGTATATTCAGATTTTGTACTTATGAATAGCAAATGCACCGAAATAAATACCCTTAAAGAACAGATTGACCATATGTTTGATGAAATAATTGAGTTAAGCGAATAACCTATAAAGCGGCAGATTAATAACTGCCGCTGCTTTTGCATAATTAAGGTTTATTTATACTTTTCCATTGACAAAATAATGAAAATGAGATATAATAATTTGATAGAATGTTTAAGTTTTTATATGATTTTTATTTATAAAGGAGATATTGTTATGGCTAAAAAACAAATGTCCAGAGAGGGCTTTGAAAAGCTCCAGGAAGAATATACAAGACTTGTTACCGTAAGAAGAGCAGAAGTTGCTCAGAAACTTAAAGAAGCAAGAGCTTTTGGCGACCTTTCAGAAAATGCTGAATACGATGAAGCTAAAAACGAACAGGCTATGCTTGAAGCTACAATTACTCAACTTGAAGAAACCATTTCAAACGCTGAAGTCGTTGACGACGATCAGATCTCAATTGATGAAATAGGCGTAGGTTCTATAATTAAAATTAAACGTATGGATAATGATAAAATTGAAACTCTTCAGATTGTTGGTACTACGGAAGCTGACGCTGCTACCGGAAAAATTTCCGATGAATCCCCTATCGGAAAAGCGGCTATGAAGAAAAAAATCGGCGATATATTTATTGTTGAAGCTCCAGTCGGCGAGCTCAGGTTTGAAGTAATAGAAATATCTAAATAACGGATGGTGATAAAAAATGAGTGAAGTTCAGAATCATAATATTGAAGAATCCTCTGAACAGGATATGAACATACTAAAAAAAATCAGACTCGAAAAGCTTGATGAGCTTAAAGCTAATAATGCTGATCCCTATGAAATAACAAGCTATGACGTTACAGCTAATAATGCTGATTTAAAGTCAAGCTACGAAACAGAAGAAGCTGAATTAAAGGCTTCCGCAGGAGATGATGAAGAAGCATTTACTGCCGGTCTTGAAAAAATCAAAGAAAGAACTGTAACCATAGCTGGACGTATTATGAGTTGGCGTGATATGGGAAAAGCCAACTTCATTGATGTAAGAGATGATTCAGACCGTATCCAGATTTATGTACGAATGAACGATATAGGAAAAGAAGAATTTGCTGAATTTAAGAAATGGGACATTGGTGACATAATCGGAGTTGAAGGTTTTGTCTTCAGAACCAGAAAAGGTGAAATTTCAATCCATGCGTCTAAAGTAACTCTTCTTTCAAAATCACTGCTTCCGCTTCCTGAAAAATGGCATGGTCTAAAGGATCAGGACATAAGATACAGACAGCGTTATCTTGATCTTATAGTTAATCCTGACGTAAAGGATACTTTTGTAAAGAGAAGCATGATACTTCGTGAAATTCGTAATTATCTGGACAGTCTTGGATATATTGAAGTAGATACACCCGTTCTGCATACTCTTGAAATAGGCGCTGCGGCAAGACCATTTAAGACACACCATAATGCTCTTGATATGGATATGTATCTTAGAATCGAAACAGAGCTTTATTTAAAAAGACTTATTGTTGGCGGTTTTAATAAGGTTTATGAAGTAGGTCGTATTTTCAGAAATGAGGGTATGGATACTTCCCATAACCCTGAATTTACTACAATAGAAATGTATCAGGCATATACAGATTATAAGGGCATGATGGAGCTTATTGAAAATATGTATGAACAGCTTGCTCTTAAGATTTGCGGCGATACAACTATTGATTATCAGGGAGAAAAAATTTGCTTGAAAGCACCGTGGGAAAAGCTTACAATGATAGAAGCAGTAAAAAAATATGCTGGTGTTGATTATAACGAGTGGAACACAGATGAAGATGCAAGAGCGTGTGCAAAGTCCAAAAATGTTGAGGTTGAAGAAGGAGAAAAGGCTACAAAGGGTCATGTCCTTATCGCTTTCTTTGAAGAATTTGTAGAAGATAAGCTTATACAGCCAACGATTATTTACGATTATCCTGTTGAAAATTCTCCTCTTGCCAAGAGAAAACCATCTGATCCAGGATTTACAGAAAGATTTGAATACTTTATTTATGCCCGTGAAATGGGAAATGCTTTTTCTGAGTTAAATGATCCTATTGATCAGAAAGAACGTTTTGTAAAACAGGTAGAAGCAAAGCGTGCCCAGGGTGCCAATGCTGAAGTTGATGAAGACTTTGTAACTGCTCTTGAATATGGTATGCCTCCAACCGGTGGTCTTGGACTTGGTCTTGACAGACTGGTTATGCTGCTTACTGACAGTTCTTCTATAAGAGATGTTCTCCTCTTCCCGACTATGAGACCTATTCAAAAAAATTTTCAGAATGAAAACAGCAAAGAAAATTAATCAAGTAAAAATACATAAAGAAAAAAGCGGACAAGACAGTCCGCTTTTTTCTTTATTATAAATTAACAAAAAGAATTGTCCCTTAACGGAACAATTCTTTTTTAGTATATCCTACTCTACTGGTTCAGTGCTGTCAACACCGGAATCAATAGGATCCGGTTCACTTGTAGGCGCTTCAGTAGGAGCTTCTGTCGGTTCTTCGGTAGGTTCAGGATTACTTGCATAATAAATTGTTACAATCTCTCCTGAGTTGATTTCAATCTCATATCCTGGTTCAGGGTCTACACGTATTACATATCCGTTTACATAATCCATATTAATTTCAGATATTTCTGTATATTCAATATTTAGATCATCCAATAATGACTTATATTCTTCAAGTTCGTAACCGGTGTAGTCAGGTACTTCAGAGGTAGGAGTGCCCTTGCTGACTCTTACCTTTATTGTAGCGCCCTTATCAAGCTGTTTACCTTTTTTAACTTCCTGCCAAAAAATTATTCCATAACCATATTCATCGTTATACTCAAAGTCAGCATCCAGTTTAATATCATTTTCTTTTTCTATTTTATCCTTGATCTCTTCATAATACTGACCAATAAGATCAGGCATTTTCTTTTTATTTTCTTTAGGCTTTGTTTCTTTTTTATCTTCAGTTGTTTCTTCAATAATTTCCACTACTGAACTGTCATCTTCAACACTGCTGTATTCCCTGATGCGGCTCGTATCGCTTCCAGTAAACAGTTTTATAAGGATAATAGCAATAACCATAATAATTGCTATCAGAAGTACGCCTATAATTATCGGAATCTTTATACGATCAAGGGTAGAAATTTTATCTCCGCCCTCTATTTCTTCCTCATCCAGATCATCATATTCGTCATTGTAATCATCATACTCATCCTCATAATATTCATCATTATTATAGCGCTGCTCTGTTTCGATTATTCCATCACGGGAAATAGTCATTGTCTGACCAAGTCCGGAAGACGGCTGGTCAAAAAGACGAGTTACAAGTTCTGTTATAGTCTGAATACGCTGTTCTCCGGAAATTCTCATACCCTCCATAATAACATCAGAAACATGCTTAGGAATATTAGGATTAAGCTCCTGAGGAGTATAAAGATTATCACTCTGAATTCTTTCATTAGCAGGATCAGGTTTTGATCCGGTGAGTATTCGGTATAAAACGGCGCATATTGCATACACATCCGTCCAGGTTCCCTGCCTTGAAGCAGCAGAATACTGTTCTGGTGCAGCATATCCATGAAAAATCTCTGGTTTTAATTCAGTACTAACTGTTCTAAGACTGGAAATACCAAAATCAGTCAGTTTTAATTCTCCCTTGTCAGTTACATAAATGGTATCAGGACTGATTCCACGATGAATTACTCCGGCATTATGAACAAGGCTCAAGGTAGTAAATAAAGGAGGAAACATTGCAGAAACCTCACTCCATGTAAGTTCTCCGGCATTTTCCTTAAGATAATTTACAAGCTTTACCCCGTCAATATATTCATAAACCGCATATGTAGTATTATTAACCGCAAAAAGATCCAGCGTAGGAGATAGATGACTGCTCAGGCTTCTCATTTTAGCAAGTGATTTATTAAGTTCTGTATACTCAGCCATAAGCGCCTTGTACTGTGCAAGATTGTTATAGCTGACAGAAATAATAGACTTGCCTTTTACCCTTACGCAAAGTCCTTCCGGCATATATTCGTTTAAAATAACCTTACAGCTTACAGCCGTATCATAAGCTATATAAGATGCCCCCTGACCATTTGCGTGAAGCAATCTTCCCATAATATATCTGTCGTGAAGCAGTGTTTCAGGAGCTATATACGACGGAAGATTCGGCGTATTATCGGCATAGCCGCAATGCGGACAAACTTTTGCTGTGCCCTTATTTTCCATACATCCCATGCACAGTTTATTTTCAACCATTGCTTCCCCTCCGTAAACAGTTTTCATTTTTATAAATTTACTTATTTATTTTATCAGTTATAATTTAAGATGTCAATGATTTAGGCAATATAAAATCTATCTGCCAAAGAATTGTATTAATTCTGTAATCATTTTTAATATTTTATCAATAAACCATGTAGTATTTTGTAGTAATTTGAATAAGAATTAAAAACTTATAAGTCCCCTGTTTGCCATTTCCTGGGCAGCTAACATAATGCCGGTTTTTCCGCTTGAATATGTTATACCTCCCTGCATCCATGCTGCAAAAGGTTCTCTCATTGGAGCATCAGCTGAAAGTTCAATAGAAGCCCCCATTGTAAATGCACCTGCTGCCATAATAACTTTACTGTCATAGCCAGGCATATCCCATGCTTCAGGTGTAATAAATGAATCAACCGGCGCCCCCTTTTGTATACCGCAGCAAAAAGCAGTTAAAAGTTCAGGATTGCCAAGCTTTAGAACGGTTATAATGTCTCCTCTTGTTTCCTCTGGTGACGGACTGCATTCAAATCCTAAAAGACCGAAAAGCATCGATGCAAAATCTGCCGTTTTTATCGCATTAGCAGTTACATCAGGAGCCATAAAAAGCCCCATAAACATTTCTCTATTCTGTGAAAGCGTACATCCGACCTCCTTCCCCATACCTACACATGTAAGTCTATATGAACAAAGTTCAACCAGATCACGACGGCCGGCAATGTATCCGCCAGTTTTGGCAATAGCTCCACCGGCATTTTTTATCAGAGAACCAATAATAAGGTCTGCTCCTGCCTGAGTCGGCTCGCTTGCTTCAACAAATTCCCCGTAACAGTTATCAACCATAATTATAGCATTAGGATTAACTTTTCTGACAGCATGACACATTTGTTCAATGTCAGCAATTGTAAATGCACTTCTGAGGGAATAACCTCTTGAACGCTGAATATATGCAACCTTTGCATCCTTTACTTTTTCAGAAACAGCATCAAAATCAACTGTACCGTCCTCCTTAAGTTCAACACAATCATACTTTATTCCAAAGTCCATAAGAGAGCCATTGCCGCTGCTTCCTCTTATTCCAATTACTTCTTCAAGGGTATCATACGGTTTGCCTGTTAAAGACACTATTTTATCACCTGTTCTGAGAACACCGAACAATGCTGTCGAAAGGGCGTGAGTGCCGGATACAAAATTATGACGTACTAATGCGTCTTCTGCGCCAAATACTTCTGCATAAACCTTATCAAGCGTTTCACGTCCAATATCGCCGTAACCATAACCTGAACTTCCATAAAAACACTGTTCACTTACTCTATTATGTATAAATGCTGAAAGAACCTTTTGTCCATTATATTCAGCATTTCTTTCGGTTTTCTTAAAATCACACAGCTGTTCAGCTTTTTCTGCAAGCTTTATCAGCTTTTCATCAAAATTAAAAAAATTATTCATTTACTGAAGCTTTCCTTTCATTTCACTTTCCGCGTTATCACTAATCCGTTCCATAACATACTGCGATTCAATTTCTTTGAATCCAATTTCACGATAAAAACTTTCTCTTACATCAAGAGCATATAAATAAGATGTTTTACCATGGCCTTCAAGATAGCTCGCCAGCCATTTAAGAAAACGGCGTGCATAACCATTTCCTCTTGAAGCCGCTCTTGTTGCAACCTGTCCGACTAAAACATAGCCGTTTATATCATACATTAATGATGCAGTTGTTGTATCATTATAAGTAATAACACTGCTTATTCCCCTGCGTACTCTATGAGACGTATCTGTCAGCCAAAGAGGATAATCATTTAAATTAGGAAATCCTTCATGAAGTATGTCATAAACATCATCCAGACATGGGGTAAAATTAATATCCTTTTCGTCAATATCACAATCATTTCCGCCCACAAGCTGAAACATCGTTCTATGTAACACCTTATACTGCTCAAGATTTCTGATCATATCAAGAGCAGTACAGCTTCCTTCAATCCTAAACGGCATATTCATTTCAGAAAAGCTTTTTAATTCATCCGGATCAAAGTCATCTCCGTAAATTATCATAGTAGAATTTATCAAAAGAATAACTCCCAAGTCGCCTGATATATAAAAACGGCAAAAATCATAACTCGTACCATAAGCGTCCAGGTAGGCAAGTATACGTCTTCCGCAGCAAGACTGCATAAGCATATCTATATTAATCAAACGTTCATCTTCAAGCCTTTTTATCATAGTTCAGCCGCCCTTGTAAGAAGTTCTGATACAAGTTCAAGGCAGGATTTCATATCTGATGTATTTGCAGTGCATGACGGTGAATGCAGATATCTGCAAGGCAGTGAAACAGCAATAGTTTTTACACCGCATCCGGTAACATGAATAGCTCCACTGTTATTGCCGCCGGCTATCATTGTTTTGGTTTGACATGGAATGTGCTTGTTCTCTGCAATTTCAAAAGCAATATTATAAAGCTCCTTGTCATACATTGTGCTGCGGTCCATAAAAGAAACCACTGTTCCCTTACCCAGTTCACATACACGCTTGCTGCCGGATACACCGTTTATATCAGAGGCAGTTGTTGTTTCAACTACTATTGCAATGTCAGGCTTTACTGCAAATGCAGCCGTTTTTGCACCCCTCAGACCCAATTCCTCCTGAACTGAAAATGTAAAATAAGCGTCATATTCAAGATTAGAATTAATAAGCTCAAGAAGAAGTGCACATCCAAAACGGTCATCAATAGCCTTAGACATTACAAATCCATCACCAAATTCCTCATAGGACTGTAAAAAATAAATATAATCTCCTGGTGAAACATATTTTTCTGCGTCTTCTTTATTTTCAGCACCAAAATCCACATAAATTGACTCCATTGACGGAACCTTTTCACGTTCCTCCGTCGAAAGATTATGAATAGCTCTTGAACCGATTACACCTGACAATCCGTTTTTACCAATAACAACCTGCCTGCCAGTAACCACCGAGGGATCAACTCCCCCAACTTCATTAACTGTTAATGTTCCATCTTCCTTTATGGAAGTGACAATTAATCCTACCTCATCCATATGGGCATCCAGCATTATCTTTTTTGAAGGGGATTTCCTGCCCTTTTTAAATACAATCAAATTTCCTAAATTATCAGTATGATATTCTGCTTTACTGTCAAGATTGCTTATCAAATAATTCCTGACGCTGCCCTCATCACCGGAAGCTCCGTTTATCATACATAGATTCTTTAAATGGTTCATCATTTTGTCAGCACCTCCTTAAAAATTCAGCAAGAAGTTCACCAGTATGCCTTACATCCTCCAGCATTATAACTTCAGACGGTGTATGCATATATTTCAGCGGTACTGAAACCGTACATGCTTTGCAGCCTTCTCTGTTAACGCTAAACTGATCAGCATTAGTAGAAGTTAAGCCGTGCATAACTTCTCTCTGAAACGGTATATTTTTATCACAACATACATCTATAAGCTTTTCTGATATTTCTCTTGACAGCGACGGAGAAATACCTATCATTGGTCCATTGCCAAGCTTTCCGCATTCATATTCCTTATCTCCGCAGGTATAGGCAAAACTAACATCTACAGCAATAGCAATATCAGGGTTTATTTCATATGCAGCAATTTTTGCTCCACGCTCGCCAAGTTCTTCCTGAGTAGAAAAAACAACTGAAAAACTACAAGATAAATTATCCATATCAAGCAGCTCCAGAGCATAAAGAACAGAAGCAACACCGCTTCTGTCATCAAGAGCTGAACCAGTTATCCGTCCATTAAGCAACTCACGGCAAGTTGTATCAAAACTTATTTTATCTCCGGCACTTACATATAATAAAAGATCATCTCTGCTCATTCCGGCATCAATGCATATATCTTCAATTTTTAAGGCTTTGCCTTTTTCTGATCCTGCAAGGTGCGGAGGAACAGAAGAAACAACAGCTTTAATATCCTTTTTTCCGTGAATAACAACACGCTGCGCCGGAAGCAGCCTTCTGTCTATTCCTCCTACATTTGAAACTTTTATGAATCCATCGTCTGTAATAGCGGTGACAATCAATCCTATTTGATCAATATGTGCGTCTATCAAAATATGCGGAATATTTTTACTTCTCTTGCCGAAATGACCAATTACATTTCCATTTTTAATTAAGCAATCTGAAGTATAATTCTTAAGATATTTTAAAGCAGTTTGTGCCGCATTTTCCTCACTTCCCGAAACGCCTTTTGCTTCTGATAATTCAAAAATAACCTTTTTTAAGTCCATATCACGAAAGCTCCTTAACAAGATTTTTAAAATGAATTCCTCGTGCTTCAAAATTAGGATACATATCAAAGCTTGCGCAAGCCGGTGAAAGCGTTATAATATCACCCGCTGAAGAGATTTCCCTTGCTTTTAAAACCGCCTCTTCCATAGATGAAACATGATATATTTTAAGTTTTTCCGGATCATATTTTTCTGACGCTTCAACAGCCTTTTCAATTTTTTCTGCCGTAACCCCCATAAGAATCAGCGTCTTTACCTTTTCACATACTGTATCAGCCATAGGCTCAAAAGGAATCTTCTTATCATATCCACCTGCAATTACAATTAATTTTTCATTAAAAGAATTAAGGCCAGCAAGAACTCTTGTAGGACTTGTAGCTATACTGTCATTATACCATTTGACTCCGTTAAATTCCCTGACAAATTCTATTCTGTGTTCTACACCGCCAAAATTCTCAGCCATGTCCTTAATATTTTCAATGCTGACTTCTCCCCATACGGCGCTGATTGCTGCAAGATAATTTTCGACATTGTGTATTCCCGGTATTCTTATTGAATCCTTGTGAATAATTTCAGTCACAGTTCCATAATCGTTATAGCAAAGGTATCCATTACTGTCGAGATATGCTCCTGATTCCGGAACACTTCTTCTGGAAAACTTTATTAAATTTCCTCTCACCATAGTTTCAAGATTATTTGTTATTTCATTATCATAATTTAATACTGTTCGGCTGAACGCATTCTGATGAAGAATAAGATTTTTCTTACAGTCGATATATTCTTCCATAGTTCCATGAACATCAAGATGATTAGGGGCAATATTAGTAATCACCGCAACATCTGGAGATTTTCTCATAGATATAAGCTGAAAACTTGACAGTTCTACAACAGCGGCATCATCTTCTTTTATTTCTTCTATAAGCGGAAGAAGCGCTTTCCCGATATTTCCGCCTTTATAAACCTTCTTTCCTGTTTTTTCAAGCAGTCCAGCAATTAAAGTAGTAGTAGTAGTTTTTCCGTCCGAGCCGGTAACCGCATAAATCTTGCATGGACATAAATCAAAAAACACTTCCATCTCAGAAGTTATAACAACCCCGTTTCTCTTTGCACGTACAATAGACGGGTTATTAAAATACATACCAGGAGCCCTAAATACAACATCAAAGTTTTCAAGTGTATCAAGATAGGACTCTCCAAGGATAAATTCTGCTCCCAATAATTTTAATTCATCATAAGTATTTCCCATTGCTTCCTGACTTTTTCTGTCGCATACAGTTACGTTTATCCCTTTTTCAAGAAACATTTTTATTACGCCGGTATTACTTACTCCAACACCGATAAAAGCAATTTTTTTATTTTTTATACTTTCAAAAAAACGTTTTGTTCTATTCATGCCGATACCTCCGTCAATTTAATGCATACCTTTATATTATATACTTTTTTGCATAAAATAGCAACACTTTTAAAAATAAAACAGACGGCTGCAAAGCCGTCCTAATAAAACCAATGTTTTAAATTTAACTCAGGAACACAAAAGAAATTTCTGCTCCTGCTTTTTCATAATTTTAAATTCCCACACTGCCAATATAATATTTACAGCTGCCGCCAAAAAGTCAGCTATTGGTCCGGTATAAAGAATTCCGTTTATTCCAAAGAAATGCGGAAGAATAAGCAGCGGCGGAATAAAGAAAATTATATTTCTTGTAAGAGATAAAACTGCGCCCTTAACCGGTTTACCTATCGAAGTAAAGAATATAGATGTAATAGGCTGAATACAGCTAAGCCACATAAAAAACAAAAATATTCTGAAAAAGCTTACACCAAAACGATAGTATTCCTCAGAGCCCTTACCGAAAAAGGAAATAATCTGTTCAGGGAAAATCTGAAAAACAACAAATGAAGCAATAGCTATAACTGCACCTATCTTCATTGCAAGACCATATGCCTCACGAACTCTTTTATACTGCTTAGCACCGTAATTAAAGCTTTCAATAGGCTGTGCACCTTGTCCCAGACCAATAATAATTGCAAATACTATCTGACTTATTTTCATAATTATTCCAGCACAGGCGATCGGGATAGAATCACCAAATTCAGACTGCGCACCATATTTTTTAAGACTGTTGTTAAGAACAATCTGAACAATCATCATTGCTATCTGATTAATAAATGACGCCATTCCAATAGACATAATTTTAAATATGCAATTAAATTTTATCATAAAATGCTTTAATTCAAGGGTAACGGTTTTAAATCTGAAAAGATAAACAATTACCATTATGCCTGAAATTATTTGTCCAATAATGGTAGCATAAGCGGCACCCGCCATTCCCCAGCCAAATTTCATAACAAAAAGAGCGTCGAGGACCGTATTTATTACAGCGCCCAGAAGACTGCATATCATAGTCATTTTAGGACTTCCGTCCGCTCTCATTAAATGACCGCCGCCGGTTGTAAGAATCAGAAACGGAAAGCCATATGCTGTAATTTTTACATATTCCCGTGCTAATGGGAAAACATCGTCCGGAGAACCAAATACTTTTAGCATAGGATCAAGAAAAAAATTAGTAACTAACATCAGCAATATTCCGCTGACAATAAGCATAGTTGTCCCGTTTCCTATAAAATAGGGAGCTTTTTCCTTGTCGCCGCTGCCCATATGAAGATTAAAACAGCTTGCAGCTCCAACACCAAACAAAAGCGCCAAGGATATACATGAAATTGACAGAGGAAACGCTACATTAGTTGCGGCATTTCCCAGAGTTCCTACCGAATTACCAATAAAAAGCTGATCCACTATATTATAAAGCGCTCCCACAAGCATTGCAACGATACTCGGAATACCAAATTTAATCATAAGCTTTGATACCGGAGCCGATGCCAACGGATTAACTTTAACTGATTCCATTAAAACGCCTTCTTTCAATCTTCAAAAACTTCCTTAATACTGTCATAATGCAGAAAAATCCCCTGTTCAGCCAGCTTTTTTATTTCATTATGATCTGCAATCTTAAACTCAAGGGTTTCGGCAGTTTGTATATTTATATCGCTTTCGTCAAAATCCATTTCAAAACGATATACATCCACAAAGTAATTATCCCCTTCTCCTGGATTTTCCCTGTGATAAGAAAAAACAAATCCGCCCTTGCAGTTAGAAACATCAAGACCGGTTTCTTCTTTAACCTCTCTTACAACGGCTTCACGTGACTCTTCTCCTGCCATAACTCCTCCGCCGGAAACCTCCCACCAACCAGGTGCCCACGCTTTGGTCATGACTCTTCTTGTTATCAGAAACTTTCCGTCAGGACGTTTCACTACCCCCAGAACAGAAAGATGATACTCACCATCCTTCAAAATCCAGTCGTTACGTTTCATTGTTCGTCCTGTTTTTTGTTTATTGATGTCATAAATATCCCAGTACTCCATTTTATACCTCCTGATTTCTGATAATTCCATACAGAATAAGCATGAAAAATTATAAACTTTAAATATAATTATATCATAAAAATGCAGTTTTGTAAATATACAGACATTTTTCTGCATATTACGGCAATTTATTGCTTTATTCTTTTTCGGTTAAATCTCTCATTATCTGCACAATTGTATAATAAAAAGTTGGGAGGCGGCATATAATTTACAAAAACCATATTGGAGTGAGTAGATTGAAGGTTCAGCCAAACGACAGAGCAATTATTCTGGGACAGTACATATTAGAGAATAAATCCACCGTCAGAGCGGCGGCAAAACAATTTGGAATAAGTAAAAGCACTGTGCATAAAGACGTAAGCGAAAGACTGCCTAAAATCCGTCCGCAACTTTATATTCCCGTCAAGGAAATTCTTGAACAAAACAAACAGGAACGTCATATCAGAGGCGGATTAGCAACCAAAAAGAAATATGAAGAGCTTGCAAAAGTAAATAAAAAGGAACCACATTAATATTTATGAAAACATTAATTTTAAATGAAACCTTCCATGGCAAATATTATCCATGGAAGGTTTTTTATTATTTAATACGCTTGACAAAAAGTCTAAAGAGCAGTATAATACAAGTACGATTTCGTACATAGGAGGTGCAACATGAAAAACGAAATTATTACAGACATCAAAAGATTCAATTATCTTAACAATGAAATTGAATCAGCTTATCATGACGCTGCATTAAAGCTTGAGCTTTCAGACAGTGCAATGATTATTCTTTATACTGTCTGCAACAACGGCGAAAACTGTCCGCTTAGCGACATTTACCACTTGTCCGGAATAAGCAAACAAACTATTAATTCTGCTGTCCGTAAACTTGAAAAAGACGAGATAATATATCTCAGAACAGCTAACGGAAGAAAGAAAACGGTATACCTTACAGATAAAGGCAAAATATTAGTTGAAAATACAGTATTAAAAGTTATAGAAATTGAAAACGAAATTTTCGGATCATGGTCTGCAAAAGAAAGAAAATTGTATATTGAATTAACTCAAAGATATCTTGAAGCATTTAAAAATAAAACTGCCCTTTTAGGAACAATTAAATAATTTTTAGGAGGAATTAAAAATGAAGATACAGCTTTCAGAACATTTTACATATAAAAAACTTCTTCTGTTTACTTTACCGTCCATAGTAATGATGATTTTCACTTCAATTTATAGCGTAGTCGACGGTTTTTTTGTTTCAAATTATGTAGGTAAAACTCCGTTTACCGCAGTAAATTTTATAACGCCTTTTTTGATGATAATCGGTGCAATAGGATTTATGTTCGGAACAGGTGGAAGTGCATTAATTTCCAAAACCATGGGTGAAGGCGACAAAAATAAAGCTAATCAACTGTTTTCATTATTTATATATGTTACGATTATATGCGGGATTATAATATCTGCTTTAGGAATGGTTTTTATTCATCCAATAGCCGCAGCCTTAGGTGCCCAAGGAGAAATGCTAAAAAACTGCGTAACATACGGAAGAATAATACTTATTGCAATGCCGTTTTTTATGCTTCAGTTTGAATTTCAAAGTTACTTTGCAACTTCGGGTAAACCACAGCTTGGTCTTTTTGTAACACTTGCGGCAGGATTAACAAATATAATTCTGGACGCCTTATTTACCGCAGTATTACATTGGGGTCTTGTCGGAGCTGCTGCTGCTACTGCTTTTACCCAGGCAATAGGAGGAATAATTCCTCTTATTTATTTTTGCCGTCCTAATTCAAGTCTTTTGCAGCTTACCAAAACGAAGTTTGATAAAAAATCTTTGATTAAAGCCTGTACAAACGGATCATCTGAGCTTATGACAAATATTTCAATGTCAATAGTAAATATGCTTTATAATATTCAGTTAATGAAATATGCCGGAGAAGACGGCGTTGCAGCATATGGGGTTCTGATGTATGTAAACTTGGTTTTTCTTGCATTGTTTATAGGATATTCTATCGGTACAGCGCCTATTACCGGATATAACTACGGTGCGCAAAATCATGCTGAACTAAAAAATATACTGAAAAAGAGTTCTGTTATAATCGGAATTTTTGCAGTATGTATGTTAATCCTTGCTAAAGTTTTAGCAAGACCGCTTGCAGAAATATTCGTCGGATACGATAAATCACTGTTCAATCTTACCCTGCAAGGATTTAAAATTTTCTCTTTTGCTTTCCTTTTTTCAGGCGTTTCTATTTATGGCTCATCATTTTTTACTGCATTGAACAACGGACTTATTTCTGCGCTTATTTCTTTTCTAAGAACATTGGTTTTACAGATTTCTGCCGTTTTGATTCTTCCGCTTATACTTGGAATTGATGGAATATGGATTTCCATTGTCGTCGCTGAATTTATGTCAATGCTTATTACAGTAACTTTTATTTTTAAAATGAAAAATAAATATCATTATATATAATTATTTTAATTTTCATTTTTTTATACTCACTTCAAATATATTAATTTTGCTATACTTTTAAAACATAAATTTATATTTAAAAAATGCTTTTTGTAGTTATAATATACAAAAAGCATTTACTTTTTTAAAAATAAATGCTATAATAAAAAACATCAAATAATAAAATATAAATACTGGAGGAATATTAAAATATGAATGTCGCCACAAATCTAAAAACTCATCAGGAAAATAAACTTGAAAAGACTGCCCGTCTTATTATCAGCATTTTTATGATCCTGATTATGGGATTTTTGACAATAGTCAGTCTTCTGCATACAACAGGTATGGACGTTGTCCCTGAAATTGAATCAGTAAGCTACCTAAATGATAATTTTTATCTTAATATTTTATTGTTAGCGCTCAGTGCGGCAGTATGTTTAATCATAATGCCTCTGCTGAAAAAAATGCCCCTCTGGGTCGAAATAGCTGTTATTTGCATTTGGACCATCATACTTGGTCTAATTTGGGTATACTCTTCTCAGTTAGCTCCATCTGAAGATTCATATCATGTAACAGATGCTTCAATGCATTTTGCAAATAATAACTATTCTCCAATGAATGATGGATATTTTAAAAATTATTCTTTTCAGTTAGGTTATGTTTTTTTTAATGAAATAATAATTAGAATAGCTTCTGTTTTTACTGAGATTCAGGATTTTTTATTTCTTGAAGCTCTCAATGTTATATTTCTTGCTGCTGTATATGCAGGAATACTTCTTATAAATAATAAAATTTTTAATGATAAGCGCATTTGTCATCTTACATTTTTCCTTTTGCTGTTTAGCTTTCAGCCCATTCTCTTCAGCAGTTTTCTTTATGGAATAATTCCCGGACTTATGTTTGCAGTATGGGCTGTTTACTTTGAAATATCATACCTTAAGGAAAGTAAAATTTATCAAGCAATTCTTTCCGCAGTATTTATAGCGCTTGCAGTTATGATTAAGTCTAATTATAATATTTTTCTTATTGCAATACTCGCTATGGCTTTTGTTAAGCTTTTCAGCCGAAAGAAATATATAAAAGATATTGTTTATATGGTTCTATGCGTAGTTCTTGCAGTTTCAATCACTCCAGCAGTAAAATCAATGTATGAGAGCAAAAGCGGCATAGATCTTGGCGATTCTATTCCATATGTTTCCTGGATTTCAATGGGCATGAATGAACCTTCCTTCGCCGGATGTGCTCCTGGCTGGTATAATTATTCCTGTACTGTAACAAACTTTGAAGAAAATAATTTTAACAGCAGTGAAGCAAGTAAGGATTCAATAGAAAACATAAAAGAACGGCTTAGTTACTTTATAAGTGATCCTCAGTATGCCAATGACTTTTTCTATGAAAAAATAGTTTCACAATGGAACGAAACATCTTATCAGAGTATATGGACAAACAAAGTTCGTGGACAATATGCTGAAAAAGGTGCTTTAGCATCATGGGTCTGCAATGAGGGCGAAAGTGCAGTATCAGCATTTATGGATTTATATACTCAGCTTATTTTTGCGGCAGTATTATTTGGAGTTATTATGTGCACACGTAATAAAAATCTTTTTAGTACAATTTTTCCCCTGATAATACTGGGAGGATTTTTATACCATCTGATTTCAGAAGCTAAATCACAATATTCTATTCCGTATTATGTAATAATGACTGGCTTTGCAGCATATGGACTATGCTGTTTATATGATATACTGGCTGCTAAAGCAGGAAAACATAAATGGATTTCCAAGCTGTTTAATTTTCCTAAGCATGAAATGTCTTCAAAAATAGAAGCTTCAGACAAATAAATATAAAATAAAAAGTTACCGTTTAAGGATTTTTTTTAATTCTTAAACGGTTTTTTATTAATAAAACTTTCATATTTTATTACCAATTACTGCAAAAACCTAAGCAATATATATAAATTTATGTAAAAAATCTAATTTTATTTACTATAAGTATTATTAATTCATAAATTATTTAAAAACATATAACTAAAAAATGATTGAATTGATTTTTAATATGATGTATAATTATTACAGATATTTCCAATAAAATATTTATTATTACATAAATATACATGTAGAACAAGGAGAATACAAAATGATAAGCCTTTACCTCTCAGCTCTGGACACTTACGAAGACAAAAGCAGATTTGAAAAGTTTTATATAGAATTTCGTCAGGATATGTATGCTGTCGCATATAGCATTTTGAACAATAAAGAGGACGCTGAAGATGCTGTTCATCATGCATTTATAACAATTGCAGACAATTTTGATAAAATAAAAGAAATTCCTTGTCAGGAAGTCAAAGCCTATATTGTTATTATAATTAGAAACACATCTATAAATCTTTATAATAAAAACAAAAGAAGATTTTACCTAAGAGCTGAATTTGACGATAATGAAGCATCTGTAAATTTAAACCTTCTTGAAAAATATGAATATGAACAATTAGTAAAAGCAATATCAAAACTACCTCAGATTTATAAAGACGTTGTATTTTTACATTATCTCCAAGAATTTACAACGAAAGAAATCTCTAAAATGCTTAATATTTCAATCGATAACGTATGGAAAAGAATAGAGCGATCTAAAAAATTGCTAAAGGAAATATTGGAAAGAGGTATAGAATATGCAAAATGATAAATTCAAGCAGGCTATATTTGAAGCTCTGGCGCATGAATATGAAAATTCAATAAAGATAAAGGAAAAACATATCTTTTCATCAAAATTTGAAAAGAAAATGAAAAAGCTAATTAACATTCACAAAAAGCCGTATTATTTTATAATTAATACAGTAGGTAAAAAGGTAGCTTGCATTGCTATTGGAACTGTTATAGCATCTTCTATTACTTTGATGAGTGTTGATGCAATTAGAAACATTTTCTTTAACTTTTTTATCAATACCAGTGAAATGTTTTCTATTGTTCAGTCTATTAATGACGACCAAGCACCTGTCACTATTGAAGACAAATATGAAATCACTTATAATCTAACCGGCTATTCCTCAAAAATTATAAAAAATGAAAGTCAATTCCGCAATATTTCTTACTCAAAGGATAATATTTTAATTGACTATTGTCAGCATGTTAAAACTAAGTATATTAAAATATGGAATACAGAAAAAACAGAAGTAGAAAATATAAAAATCAATGAATTTGAAGCTGTTTATTTTATTGATACTAAAAACTTCCACCATTTAATATGGGATAACGGAGAATATATTATTTCTGTTAGTTCAAATATAGATAAAAATATACTGCTTGAAATAGCCGAGTCTGTACAAAAAATTGAATAAAAAATAATTAAGCAGGGCAGCCTTATATACAGCTGTCCTGCTTTGTTTCTTTACTCAATAATTTATTTATATCACCTAATTTAGGCATAACTCTTAAAGCGCCTTTTTTGGTGGTGATTATAGCTGCCGCTGCATTAGCAAAATGCAATATTTCAGTAAGCTCAACGTTTGAAAAATCTTTGAATCCACGCCTGAGTATTTCGCCCAGGATACATCCGCAAAATGTATCTCCTGCACCGGTAGTTTCAATAGTTTTAACTGGGATTACCGGTGAAAATGCAGAACTGCTTTCAGAAAAGGCCATGCTTCCATTTTTTCCGCATGACAAAAATATAAGCGGTATATTGTATTGCTGTTTAAGCTTTTGTACTGCATTATTTAGATTCTTTTCTCCTGTTAACCATTGTATCTCATTATCTGAAATTTTAAGAATATCACAATGCTCTAATCCAAATTTTATTTTTTCCTTTGCCTCTTCAATACTGCGCCATAAATTTTCCCGTAGATTTGGATCAAAGGAACATAACACTTCGTTTTTTTCAGCTATTGCAATTGCTTTTTTCGTAGCAGCTTCACAGATTCTATTCGTCATAGAAAGCGATCCGTAATGAAAAATTCTGCTGTTTTTTATATATTCTTCATTTACTTCATTCTCACTGAGCATCATGTCTGCCCCAGGATTTCTATAAAACGAAAATTCTCTGTCACCATCAGGTAATGTATGCACAAACGCAAGTGTTGTATTTACTGAATTATCTACTGCAATTCCTGAAACTTCAATACCTGCCTCTGATACTGCCTGCTTTAGCTGTCTGCCAAATATATCATTACCTATTTTTCCGATAAATGAAGTTTTATATCCCAAATTTGCCAGCATAGCAAGAACATTACAAGGAGCCCCGCCTGGATTCGCCTCCATTATTGGATTCCCTTGAGAGCTTATACCATTTTCAGTAAAATCAATTAAAAGCTCTCCCAAAGCGCAAACATCAAATTTACTCATTACTTGCTATCCCCCATAATTTTGTCAACAAACCTTAGGAAAGCAGACTTTCCATTTTCAGTTCTTTTAAAAACTCCAGAGTCAAATAAAACCTGTTCAAAAACCATACCAATTTCTTTTTTAAGAATTTTATCAGCATTTTCTTCTGAAAATTCAGGATGCCTCTTTAAAACCTCTTCTGCCCATTGTGCATGTTCAGCTGCTTCCTGATTTTCAGAAACATCTCCTCTTTGGCACATACAATTTTTAAGAATATCTATTTCACCTGCAAGCCTTGACGGAAGTACTGCAAGACCCATAACTTCTATAAGACCAATATTTTCTTTCTTAATATGATGTAAAGCCGGATTTGGGTGAAATAACCCCAGCGGTCTTTCAGCTGTTGTTCTATTGTTTCGCAGAACTAAATCGCATACATACTTTTCTTCATTTTTTCTTGCAATAGGTGTAATGGTATTATGAGGAACACCATTTGTATGTGAATAAATCCCAGATTCTGCATCATCATAGTTTTTCCAAAGATTGAGTATCATTTCACAAGCGTCAGTTAATTCATATCGGCTTTCTGAAGATAAACGTATTACAGACATCGGCCATTTTACTAAACCGGCAGAAACATTTGAATATCCGGCTACAGAAAATATAAACTCAACTGGGGCTTTTTCCATTGCAAAAGTAAATCTTCCGCCTTGAAAATGTTCATGACTTAAAATAGACCCTCCTACAATAGGCAAATCTGCATTTGAGCCGAAAAAATAATGCGGAAACTGTTCTACTGCGTCAAACAGTTTTTCAAAAACACTTCGGTCTATAACCATAGGCGTATGCTTAGTATTAAATAAAATACAATGCTCGTTGTAATATCCATAGGGAGAATATTGAAGCTGCCATTTTTCATTATTAATTACTACCGGCACTGGACGCAGATTCTGTCTTGCTGGATGGCTTAATGTTCCTGCAAAACCTGCATTCTCCGGACAAAGCTGGCATTTCGGATAATTAGCATTTTTAGCATTTATGGCAGCAGCAATATCACGTGGATCTTTTTCCGGTTTTGAACGGTTAATAGTTATATCCAACAAACCATATTCTGATTCATATTTCCACCTAATATCCTTTTCCATTCTGCCGGACCGAACATAATTTATATTCCTGCTGAACGAATAATACCAATTCGTTGCCTGTTCAGGTGACTGAGCATACATTGCATTAAATGTTTCGATTATTTCTCTTGGAAAAGGGGTTAATACTCCCATAATCTTTGTATCAAATAAATCTCTTGAAGCAGATGTATCATTAATAATCTTTCTGTTGCAGGCATCGTTAACAAGTTCTTTAAGAATATTATCCAAGGAATATATTTTATCTGAAATGTCTTGTTCTTTCCAATCATTTAGCTGCATTAGATCAATTAACTGATTTCGTATTACTATACAGTCATCCGGCTTAATCAGATTTACAAAAACGGCATAGTCAATTAGCCTTTGAATCCACTGATATACCATAGTCAAGCACCTCTATTCTTTATATCCGTCCGGATAACGCTTGTGCCATTTCCACGCAGAAGCAATTATTTCTTCAAGACTGTTATGAACTGTACACCATCCTAAAATATTTTTTGCCTTTTCACTGGAGGCTACTAAACGTGCCGGATCACCTGCACGGCGTAAAACCTCCTCTGCCGGAATAGAGTGACCTGTTACCTTTCTTGCCGTATCAATAACCTCACGAACAGAATAACCTACTCCATTACCTAAATTAAATATATTATTATCTCCGCCGTCCAGCAAATACTGCACTGCAAGTATATGCGCCTGTGCCAAATCAGTTACATGAATATAATCACGGATACAAGTTCCGTCAGGCGTTTCGTAATCTGTACCGAATACAGATATTTTCTCACGTTTTCCTAATGGTACTTGAAGTATAAGTGGAATCAGGTGACTTTCAGGATTATGAGCTTCACCTATTTCACCGCTTTCATCAGCACCGCAGGCATTAAAATATCTTAAAGAAACATATCTTATTCCATATGCAAGAGATGACCAATAAAACATTTTTTCCATAGCAAGTTTGGTTTCACCGTAAGGATTTGTTGGTTTTGCAGAATCCTCTTCCATAATTGGAATCTGCTGTGGTTCACCATATACTGCGGCTGTTGAAGAAAAAACAATTTTATCAACTTTATTTTTAACCATTGCATCTAAAAGTACTTTCGTACCGCATAAATTATTATCATAATACTTTAGCGGAATATTTACACTTTCTCCTACAAGAGAATATGCTGCAAAATGAATAACGGCGTCAATTTCCTCTTTCTGAAATACATCATTTAAAAAATTAAAATCATGCAAATCGCCGCAGTAGAATTTCGCCTGTTCCGGAACAGCTTTTCTGTACCCCGTTGAAAGATTATCCACTACCACAACTTCTTTTCCATTACGGATCAATTCAAGTGCAGTATGTGAACCAATATAACCTGCACCGCCTAAGACAAGAATACTCATTGCACATCCTCCATAGCCCCTGTTAGTTCAACACCGCCGCATGGACGAATACGCAGAACATAACAACAATCTTTTCCGAATAAATTTTCCATTCCGGCTTTATAAGATTCTACTAAATTTGCTGGAACAACTGCCTGAATTGTTCCGGCAAAACCTCCTCCATGCACACGAACAGCGCCATCCCCATTTAAAATCTTTTTACTTACGGCTATTGCCAATGGAATAGCTTGTTCCGTTGGTTTATTTACTGAGTAAAGGTTTTGAAGTAAATTTGCTGAAGAACTTCCGGACTTTTTCATTAACCCCAGAAAATACTCCATGTTTCCTTCTTGAAGCGCAACGGACTCCTGATATGCCCTTCTGTTTTCCTCAAAAAAATGCAAAGAACGTAATACGGCACGATCCGAACAGGTTTTCCTAAGCTCTGGAATAGAATTTATAAAGTTTTCTTCTGCTACTTCCCTCAAATAACAGCAGTTAAAAAAGTTTGCTGCCTGTTTCATTTCCGAAGAAACAGCTACATAGTCGTCTGTAAGATCAGAATGACTGCCTTTTGTATCAGTAATACAAATTTCATATCCAAACTGAGACAAATCAACAGAATGCTTCTGAATTTCAGGATTAACGGTATCCTTAAAATCTATGAAAACCAATCCTCCGTTAGCACTGACCATCTGATCCATTAGTCCGCTTTTTTTGCCGTAATACACATTTTCTGCATACTGCCCTATCTGAGCTAATCTTACTGCGTCAGACTTTTTATCAAAATATTTATTATTAATAATTGTTCCAATTAATATTTCAAATGCCGCTGAAGAGGAAAGTCCACTTCCGCTAACAACATCGGACGTGGTATATGCATTAAATCCGCCTATAACAGCTCCCATTTCAGAAAACTGAGCGGCAATTCCTCTTATTAAAGCAGCTGAAGTACCTTTTTCATTTTCCCTAACGGATAAATTATCAATGCAGACGTTATCCATAGGATAACCCTCAGATTTCACACAAATCATATTGTCATCATGAAAGCTTACAACTGCAATTACATCCAGATTTACAGCCGCCGCAAGGACACATCCATGCTGATGGTCGGTATGATTTCCTCCGATTTCTGTTCTGCCTGGAGCTGAAAAAACTGAAATATCAGAATTTATTTGCTGCGGAAACTGGTTCTTAAATTTCAGTACTGCATTTTCATAACGAATCTTTTGTTTTTCAATAGCCTGATCACCATAAAGCTGTTTTAACTGTAAATCATATACTCCGTCATGAAGCTGTTTTATAAATTCTTCTGCGTGCATAAATTATCCCTCCTGCTTTTTAAGATGAAATTCTACCGGACAGTAATCTCCCCATGCTTTTGGGAGCAAAATACCGCCCTTCATTAAAGCCGCTCCGGAATAAACCTCAGAACTGTCGTTTACCTGATATTGATAATCTGGATTCAGACCTTCAAGCTTTATGGATTTCCTTTTCATATTAGGTTCTGTTCGAAAAACCATGCCGTGAACCAAAGCCTCTGTTTCATCATCCGAGACATATTCCCACAAAGCATAGTTGTCATTTATAGGATTGCTCAGACGATAATATTTTCCGTTGTGTATAAGCGGAGCATATTCCCTGAATTTTTTTATATGCAATTTAACTGATTGCTTATCCTGTTCTGATAAAGCGCTCAGATCAAGTTCATATCCAAAGCTTCCTGCCATGGCAGTAATTGCTCTGGTTTCCATGGGCGTAATACGTCCAGTCTGATGATTCGGTACAACTGAAACATGTGAACCTACGGAAGAAACAGGATAAATAAATGAGGTACCATACTGAATTTTAGTTCGCTCATAAGCGTCAGTATCATCACTGCACCATATCTGCGGACAATAATACAGCATTCCTGCGTCAAATCTTCCTCCGCCACCGCTGCAGCCTTCAAATAAAACCTCAGGATAATCTGAAGTCAATCTTTCAAGCAAAGCATAAAGACCTAACATATAACGGTGAGGAAGTTCTCCCTGTCCTTCTGCTGTAAGAAATCCCGAGTACCAGTCGCAGATACTGCGATTCATATCCCACTTTATATAAGATATTTCTGCACTGTCAAGAATATTGCTGATTACTTTATAAAGATAATCCTGAACATCTTCTCTTGACATATCAAGAACCAACTGATAACGTCCGCGTGTTGGCTGACGGTCTGGAATCCTTATTGCCCATTCAGGATGTTCTCTATACAGCTCGCTGTCCTCTGAAATCATTTCAGGCTCAAACCAAAGACCAAAACGCATTCCCATGTTTTTTACATTTTCCGCTAATTCATTTAATCCGCCCTGAAGCTTTTTTTCATTAACAAACCAATCTCCCAGACCCGAACAGTCATCATCTCTCTTACCGAACCAGCCATCGTCCAGTACAAGCATATCTACTCCAAGTTCTGCCGACTCTTTTGCAATTTCCAAAATTTTATCTGAGTTAAAGTCAAAATAAGTTGCTTCCCAGTTATTTATAAGCACCGGACGCTCTGCAAGCTTATATTTTCCTCGGCAAATGTGCTCCCTTATAACTTTATGAAAATTATAAGAAAGCTTTGAAAAACCATTTTTGCTGTATGTCAAAACAGCTTCTGGTGTTTCAAATATATCACCTGGTTTAAGATTCCAGGAAAACAACTCTGGATGAATCCCCATTACTGCTCGGATTTGTCCCAGTTCATCACGTTCTGCCTGTGCTTGGAAGCTTCCGCTGTAAACAAAAAATGAGCCGATACATTCACCGCTATTTTCAGTGCAGTCCGGAGAACATAGAATAAACGAAGGATTATGCTGATGACTTGATGTGCCTCTTGTGCTGGCAATTTCCTGTATGCCGTTTATCAGCGGACTGCGCTGGGACAAACGTTCCATTGCGTGTCTTCCATGAAAATGAATCAGTTCCCATTCAAAGTGAGGAATATCCAGGCAAAGGCTTGCGGCTTTTTCTAAAATTACAGATTCCTGTCCCAAATTTCGTATAACTGTGCTTCTTGTAATAATATCGTATTTCTCAAGTACACCATACCTTAGAGTTATTTCTATTTTTCCGGATGTATCATATAGTATTATTTCCAGTGTTTCGAAATCTGATTCGTCTCCATAAACAGCCGGCATTCCAGTAATATTATACTTCCCTTTTTTTATTTTAAAGCTTTTATATCTTAAATCCAATGCTCTGCTTCCATCGCTGTGTTTAACTGAAACAGCTGGAATACGAAAATCTCCGATACCGCTGCAAGCATACTCCAGAGGCAGTGTGTTCAGCGAATAGGTACGGTCATTTCCTGCGTCATATGGATTTCCTGAAAAACCCACATCAGGATATTCAAGAAGATATGACATATTATTTTCTAATCTTTCGCCATACCAAATATGTTTAAGAACACCGTATTCATCTGCCTGCATCTGGTATTCTGTATTATTTGTTCTCAGGCTAAAAAAATTTTCCTGTTCATTAATGTAAATTCCCATTGTCTGCTCCTTGTATCACTTAATCTCAAAACTGTAATCTTTAAGATCAGCATTCAAAGTAATTTTATTTTCACCGCATTGTCTTACTATAATCAATTTATTATCAAAGGCTTCAACCGAAATACTTCCGTCCAAACCAAACGCAGGATGACTATTTCTAATTTCCATAAGTTTCTTTAATTCTCTGACAATGTTTCGGTTCTGTTCTTTTTCAATATCCTCTGCTGAATAGTAATGACGGTTTATATCTCTGCCATTTTTTGTATGCTCCATCAGCTCAACATCATTTTCACCGGCAAGCAGTCCTACATAATAAACCTGTGGAATACCGGGAGCAAAAAATTGAATAGCTCTTGCAAGAAGATAAGCGTCATCATTATTTCCAAGCGCCGAATAATAAGTTGTATTTACCTGATATATATCCAGATTATTATAAGCTTCAGAGCTGTAAATTTTTTTAACATTTGCTCCCCGCTGATACATCTGTTCCTTAACTGTATCAGTTTCTTTATCCGGCAAAAGATCCTTAACATCAACTATGCCTATTCCGTCATGAGTATCTAATGTTGTAAACTGCTTCATCGGGCACATCTCAAGCCATTTTTTCAGATATTCTCCTGTATGATTGAAAAGTGCGTGCAATGTAAGAACTGGAAGTGCAAAATCATAAATCCAAAATCCTTTTTCCGCTATTTTCATTGGAATTGAATAATGCTCATGAATCTCCGGAAGTATCTCGCTGCCGCATTCTGAAACTGTTTTTTCTATTTCATAAAGCAAATCCGATGTGTCAGGTTCTACAAAGAAACAATTTGTACCTGCTTTTTTTACAGCGTATGCAAATGCATCAAGACGAATTACAGCTGCTCCGTGACTGCACATATCCTGCAAAGTTTTTTTGATAAATTTTTGGGTTACAGGCTTAGTTATGTCAAGGTCAATCTGTTCCTCACAAAATGTACACCATATCTTTTCTGTTGTTCCGTCAGAAAACTCAGCCTCAATATATGGTGCACGAGGCTTTCTTTTATAAATCAAATTAACCTCTTCCTTGGTAGGCTCACCATTTTTCCAAAATTCCTTATATCGTATAAACATTTCCTTGTATGGAGAGTTATCTTTATTCTTCAGAAAATCTTGAAAATATTCTGAATGAGCAGATATGTGATTTACCATAAAATCAAACATCAGGTAGTAATCTTCTCCGAGCTTATCAATATCTTCAAAAGTACCGAATGCTTCGTCAACCTTATCATACCTCATTGGGGCAAAACCTCTGTCAGCAGATGACGGATAAAAAGGAAGGATATGCACCCCTCCAACCGCTTTGCTGTAATATTTATCAAGGATTGTATGAAGCTCACTGATGTTCTTTCCCATACTATCCGCATATGTGATCAGCATAATTTTATTTTGTAATTTCATAATAAAAACCTCTGTTATTATTTTGTATCTGCGGCACAAAACCGCAGATACTAAAAATTTTAAAGATTAATTTATCCCTTAACTGCTCCGTTTGCTATTCCTCCGATTATCTGCTTCTGGCATATTATATAGAAAATCAGAATCGGAATAAGTGCAAGCAGGTATGATGCAAAAGCAAGGTTATAATTCGTTCCGAACTGCGTCTGGAAATTAAGCTGTGCAAGCGGCAGTGTTGTTTTATCTGAACCTGACATAATAACAAGCGGGGTCATAACGTCATTCCATGTACCAAGAGCCGTTAAAACAGCAACTGTTGCGTGCATTGGCTTCATCATAGGAAAAATAATTTTCCAGTATGTTTTCCATGTAGAAGCTCCGTCCATTTCAGCGGCTTCTTCCATCGCAAGGGGGATATTTTTCAGATACCCGCTGTATAGCATAACATTCATCGGCATATAAAATACAACATACAACAAAATTACACCGAACATATTATCAATCTGCATAACAGCAGTTTCTTTTACAAGAGGCATCATTAGAATTGCAAAAGGTACAAACATACCGCTTACAATATAAAAATAAATAAACTTAAAGCCCTTATGCTTCGCCATGCTTCTGCCAATTGCATAACCTGCCATTGAATGTATCGCCAGTGAGAGCACAATTGCAGTACCCGTAATCAGCAAACTATTTCCCAGGGAATGCCAGAAGTCTGTTACCCTTATTGCTTCTGCAAAATTATCAAGACTGAAGCTTTCGGGCAAGCTTAACGCTCCGGCAATATCATTTGTCATCTCAGACGGTGATTTTAATGCAATTATAACAGTCATATAAAGCGGAAACAGTATTGTTATACAGCCAAGTATTAAAACGATTGTCAGTAAAATTTTTGATTTACCGTCCTTATCATTTTTTATTTCCTTTGCCGGCTTTATACGTATATCCGGAGCTTTTGAAACAAAATATTTTTCAGAACTCATAACTGTTCCTCCTTTTTACTTGTTATAACAAGCTGCACCACTGAAATTGTAACGATTAATATAAAGAATACTACTGCGTTTGCGCTTTGGAATCCAAACTGTCCGCCTTCCATACCATTTCGGTAAATGAGGTAAGAAATAGACTCCGTACTTTGTGCAGGTCCGCCCTTTGTTAAAGATATTATCTGATCAAAAACCATAAGCATATTTTTTGTACTAAGTATCAGGTTAGTAGAAATAAACGGAAGCAAAAGCGGAAGTGTGAGTTTTTTAAATGTACACCATTTTCCGGCCCCGTCAATAGCGCTTGCTTCATAAATATCTGCCGGAATAGTTTGCAGACCGGATATATAAATTATTGTGTTCATAGCTACTGTTTGCCATACGCCTACTATTAGAACACCTACCCAAGCCCACCTTTCGCTTGCAAGAATACTATTGCTCAGGAAATCAATATTAAGGGCTTTGGCTGCCGTCGGAATAATATAAGTGAAGATAAAACTGAAGATATATCCAACTACCAATCCGCCTAAAATATTCGGCAGAAAATACATGCCACGAAGCGTGCTTTTAAACTTGATCTTACTGTTAAGTCCCATTGCTAAAAGAAGTGATATCACATTTACAAGTATCGTACCGGCTATCGCATATTTAAAAGTAAATAAATATGACTTGCCTACTCTGATGTCCCTGAACAAATCACTGAAATTTCTAAAGCCTACAAAATCGTAAGAACCATATCCCCGATAGTTTGTAAAACTGTAAAACGCACCGGTAATCAATGGAATAGTATTGAACAATACAAATAACAGCAGCGCCGGCAGAAGCATCAGCAATAAAGTTTTTGTCTTATTTGATATTGGTTTTCTTATTTTCCGGTTACTTTTCATTTCAATCCCTCCTCATATTTTTTTACTTTTTCAATTAAATCACGATTATATCTTGCCCATTCCTTATCAAAACGATTTAAAAATACTTCCGCTGAATTTTCATTTTTGTCCATAAGATATGTTTGTATCAATGCCTCAGCACACATTTCTCTGGGATAATAATGGTCATGAAAATCTGACATTCTGTCAGCCTCAATATAAGGTTTCATTCCGTCAAGCATGGACGGCAGTTTAAAATCGCCCTTTTTGCAAGGTACTGCATTTTGATTATCCAAATAAATTTGAATTGTTTCATCTTCATACAAAAATTTAAGAACCTCATATGCCGCTTCTTTATTTTCACATTCCTTCATAACAGAAAACTGAAGATCGATACCTGAATTAAGAACATTATCACTTTCATTTTCATTAGCGGGAAATGTAAACGAATCTATATTCATATCAGGCTCAACCGAAAGAATCTGAGGTACTGCATAACTGCCGATTACAAACATAGCAGATTCCCCTCTTGCAAAAGCTGTACACGCATCATTATAGCTGTATGCATAGGGATTCGGCTCTGCATAATCAAGCAGAAGCTTTATTTTATCAGCCACCTCAGCATATCCCTCTGTAAAAGTTGTATTACCTGCATTTACTTGTGAACATATATCTGCGTCTGCAAGACCTACTGCCAATGCATTCCATGGAGCCAGCGTAGTCCATATATCCTTGAAGCCAAAATACAATGGCTGCCGACCGCTTGACTTTATTCGTTCACACAGAGCAATAAACTCTGTCCAGGTTTCCGGAATCTCCCAGCCATTTTCCTCAAACATATCCTTATTATACAAAATGCCTGCACAGTTGGCTGCGTAAGGTAAAGCATAAATTCCGTCCTGGGGAATAAATTCAAGGTCTTTTTCAATCTGCATATATGAAGGTTTGATATCCTCTGTTCCTTCAAAATCCGAAAGATCCATGAACAAACCTGCGTCTAAAAAGTTAGAATAATCAATATCTCCGCCGATACCTACAATATCTGGATAATCCTCTTTTATAAGACGGGTTTTCAATACAATCATTGCCTCATTTGGTGATGATATCTGAAGAACAATATCATCATGAGTATCGTTAAAACGCTTTTCTATTTCTTCAAAAGCAGCTACTGCTTCCGGTTTATATTGAAGCATTTTTACAACTGTTTTTCCTTCGAGGCTGTTGTTTATGCTGCATCCTGTAGAAAGCAAAGCCGATGATGCTGTCAATATGGAAATCGCTAATGCGGTAATTCTACTCTTTTTCATGAAATATCCTCCTTATATATTAAAAAATGTAATTGTGTTTTTGTTAACTACATTATATCATCCATAATGCTACTTGTAAACAGCATGATACAACAAGTTTTATACCGATTTGCTATTTTTAGTGCTATATAAAAAAATCACATTGCATAAGGGTATATTTTATGATATAATGAATAAACAATATGCACGCAGGAGCTTAAATTTATGAATGATCTCATTTTCTCAGTTTTTCCTAACGAAAATTTTATTGATCTCGGACTTTTTCAATTTGGAAGAGAACAATGCACATCTGCACACTTGTTCGGACCAGCCGCAAGAAACCATTTTCTTTTTCATTATGTTCTTTCCGGAATGGGAATACTTATGGCAAATGACAGCAACGGAAAAACTAAAACATATAACATAAAAAGTATGCAGGGATTTATGCTGTTTCCGGATCAGATTGCTACTTATATTGCAGATAAGGACACACCATGGGAATATATATGGATTGAATTTGACGGACTTCGTGTAAAAGGCATGCTTGAAATGGCAGGATTAACCATTGACACCCCCGTATACCATGCAAAAATGAAAGAACTTAGGGAAGAAATGAAAAATGAAATGATATATATTACAGAAAATGCAAATTCATCTCCTTTTCATTTAATAGGACATTTATATCTGTTTCTTGATTATCTTGTACGCTCGTCAGCAGAATTAAAAATTGCAAGCGGAAGCAAATTAAGAGATTTTTATATTCATGAAGCACTTGAATATATAGAACACAATTTCCAAAACAATATAACTATTGAAGGTATTGCAGAGGTATGCGGTCTGAACCGCAGCTATTTCGGAAAAATATTCAAGGATACTGTTGGTTCTTCTCCTCAGGAATTTCTTATGAATTTCCGTATGGCAAAAGCAGCTGAACTTTTAAAACTGACCTCATTATCAATCAGTGACATTGGTCTTGCAGTTGGTTATGACAATTCTATGCATTTTTCCAGAGCATTTAAAAGTATTTATAATATTTCTCCAAGAGACTGGCGGAATCAAAATAAAATTAAATAACAGCTTATATTTTTAATTGTATAAGAAATAATCCCGGATACTACCATCCGGGATTATTATTAACCTTCAATCTGTTTGCCTAAAAACTGTGCTGCTGCATTAATAAGACTCTTCTGAAGTGAAGATGATGCTGACATACCGTCGGTCTTCATAAAGACAACAGCGCCGCTCACATCTCCTGAATTTAGTATTGGCATACACGCCAGCGCCTGCTTGTCAACGCCTTCTGCCGGAATGAATGACCTTGAACTATCCTCTTCAGCAAAAAACTGTCCTCTTGACTCCATCATATCCTCAAGTTCAGGAGAAACACGTCTTTCATTAAATTCCTTTTTAGATACGCCGGCAACTGCCACAACGTGATCGCGGTCAAATACAACAACAGGGCATCCTGCAAGCTTGAACATTATGTCCGCAACCTGAGTTGCACTTTCACCCATTTCACTTATGGCTGAGTACTTTCTGAAAATTACTTCACCGTCATTGCTTGTGTATATTTCAAGAGGATCTCCTTCACGAATACGCATTGTTCGTCTTATTTCTTTCGGTATTACAACACGTCCAAGATCGTCGATCCTTCTTACTATTCCAGTAGCTTTCATATTTAAAATCTCCTTGAATTTAATTTTTGTAATGTTAGTATTTGTATTTTCATGGAGATTATGCAAATATTTATGTTGTTTTTTATTGAATCATTAAAACAAATAATACATTTTACTGTATTGTAATTTTAAAATAAATATTATATAATAAAGACAAATATATAAACGGAGAAAAATATGAATTATAAAAAAGTTATAGCTGCTGAATTTATCAGCCGTCCAAACAGATTTATTGCGAATGTAATTATTAACGGTAAGACTGAAACTGTTCATGTAAAAAATACCGGCCGATGCCGTGAACTTCTCATTCCAGGCTGTACGGTTTATCTTTCAGGCTCTGATAATCCTAAAAGAAAAACAAAATACGATATTATTGCTGTTATCAAAGAAAGGAATGCTCGTCCTCCCCTGCTTATAAATATGGACTCGCAAATTCCAAATGATGTCGCTATGGAATGGCTCAAACAAGGCAGTCTTTTTTCAAAAAATGCCGAAATAAAGCGTGAAGTAAAATACGGTAATTCCCGATTTGATTTTTATATAAAAGACGGCAGCAGAAAAATTTTTCTTGAAGTAAAGGGAGTTACCCTTGAACAGGACGGAATTGCCATGTTTCCGGACGCTCCCACTGAAAGAGGTATAAAGCATATCAATGAGCTGATTTCCTGCATTAAGGATGGATTTGAAGCTTATTTGCTTTTCGTTATTCAAATGAAGGGCGCTTGTGAATTTCGTCCTAACAATATAACTCATCCGCAGTTTGGTCAGGCATTGCTTGCAGCTGAACAGAAAGGCGTAAAGATTATTGTTATGGATTGCATTGTGACGGAAAATTCAATGAAAATTGACTCCCCTGTAAAATATATCCTTTAATTTATTTAAAAATTCGGTTTACTTTTCGGTATTTTTAATGTATAATAATATAATATCATAATTAACAGCATAAAATTTGTTTTTTCTGTAAAAATGATGTATAATAATACTATAAATAAAAAGCCGGAAAATTAGAATCTAATTTTATTATATCCATAATCTTCAATTGTAACATTCGGCTTTATAGAAAAAATGAGGTGAAGTAAATTGCTTAAACTGGAAAATCTGTCCTTCAGTGTCAGCAGCGAAAATGGTGAAAAACAAATTATAAAAAATATAAATCTTACTGTCAGCGCTGGAAAATTTCTTGCTATAACTGGACCAAACGGCGGCGGAAAATCAACAATGGCAAAGCTTATAATGGGTATTGAAAAGCCGAGCGGCGGTAAAATTTATTTCAATGATACTGATATTACTGAAATGAGCATTACCGACAGAGCAAATCATGGTCTGGGATTCGCTTTTCAGCAGCCAATAAAATTTAAGGGCTTCAACGTTTTAGACCTTCTCAGAATTGCTTCAAAGAAAAACTTAAGCGTTTCAGAAGCCTGTGAATATCTTTCTCAGGTAGGTCTTTGCGCTAAGGATTATATAAACCGTGAAATTAATGACAGTCTTTCCGGCGGAGAAATAAAAAGAATTGAAATTGCTCAGATACTTGCAAAAAAATCTAAAATTTCAGTTTTTGATGAACCTGAAGCCGGAATCGATCTATGGAGCTTCCAGAATCTAACAAAGGTATTTGAAAATATGCATAAGGATCCTGAAAGATCGATTATTGTTATTTCCCATCAGGAAAGAATTTTAAATATTGCCGATGAAATTGCAGTAATTGCAAACGGTGAAATAATAAGCTTCGGTAAAAGAGAAGAAATACTTCCCAAAATAACCGGCACCGCTTCAGTAGAAAGCTACTGCAAGGGTATGACCACCAATTAAATATAGGAGGTAAACAGAACTATGGATGATATACAGAAACAGCTTTTAATGGAAGTTGCAGATCTGCATGAGGTTCCCGAGGGAGCTTATAATATACGTTCAAACGGTAAGCTTGCTCAACGGAACACAACCGCTGATATTGATATTATAACTAAAACGGACAAGCCGGGAATTGATATAAAAATAAAACCCGGAACAAAAAAACAAAGCGTCCATATTCCTGTAGTAATAAGCGAAAGCGGTCTAAGTGAAGTTGTTTATAATGACTTTTATATAGGCGACGATTCTGATGTTATTATCGTAGCCGGCTGCGGAATCAGCAACTGCGGTTCTCAGGATTCCCAGCATGATGGAGTACACAGATTTTTTGTAGGAAAAAATGCAAAGATTAAATATGTTGAAAAGCATTACGGCGGCGGAGATGGTACTGGAAAAAGAATTTTAAATCCTGTTACGGAAGTGTATATGGAAAGCGGAAGTTATATGGAAATGGAAATGGTTCAGATAAAGGGTGTAGATTCCACTAAACGAACCAGCATAGCCAAACTTGATGCTGACGCAACGCTTATCGTTAGAGAAAGACTTATGACTCACGGCTCTCAGGTTGCTGAAAGTATTTACGATATTGAGCTAAATGGTGATAACTCAAGCGCTGACGTTGTTTCACGTTCTGTAGCTAAAAATGAATCTATCCAAATATTCTCATCTAAAATTATCGGAAATGCAAAATGCAGCGGTCATACTGAATGCGATGCAATTATTATGGACGACGCTAAAATTCAGGCAGTACCCGGACTTACAGCAAACAACATTGACGCAGCGCTGATACATGAAGCCGCAATAGGAAAAATCGCCGGTGAACAAATTATAAAGCTTATGACACTTGGACTTACTGAACAGGAAGCAGAAGATAAAATAGTTAATGGATTTCTTAAATAATATAAAAAAGCAGAGCAAATGATATGCACCCCAAAAGTTAGACACTTTTGGGGTGCATTTTTTATGAAAAAAAAGGGAAGTAAAAACAAAAAATATAGTGCAGAATTCAAAATATCTGTTATAAT